>Ga0181590_10001413_pt1 | contig 20333 bp, 10 predicted proteins | sample 071ome_34_FD_132446 | JGI IMG/M metagenome (GOLD analysis project Ga0181590, IMG submission 132446) | Coastal salt marsh microbial communities from the Groves Creek Marsh, Skidaway Island, Georgia - 071411BT metaG (megahit assembly) | ecosystem: Environmental > Aquatic > Marine > Intertidal...
AGATGTAACAACGTCACTGCCACCGATATTAAAGCGTACTTGATTTGTGGCAATATAAAGTCTACCAGCATTTGCATCAGCACCACTATCTCTCGTATCAAAGATATGTCTATCACCAGCAGAGACATCATCTGGACGAATCCAGCACTCAACAGTAAATGCTCCTGTTCCAAAACCAAATTCAGTAGAAGTTGGAATGGAGAGATAATCAGTAGTAGCATCATCCAATAATAAGGAAGAATCACCAAATTTCTTCTGAGCAGTATCTAACTGAGCACTATTGTTGAAAGTTGCTGTATGATAATCCTGACCAGAGTTAAGGATTCTACCAACCTTACCAAGATAAATTGTGGAACGTGCTTGGTTATATCCAATAACTTCTGCCTTAGTATCTCTGGTCTTAATAATTTGACCAGGCGAGAAGAATCCTTCACCTTGTTTAGAGGTAAATGTTACTTTTCTAATTGTTATCTCTTCAGAAGCAGTAAATTCTCCGTTGTTATTTCCATATTCAATTTTATAGTTTCGGATGAATTCATCTTCACTGAAAGCACCAGATTCGTTATCATATGGAATGATATAATTGTTGATAGATTCATTTGCAGGGAATGAAATATCAAAGGCAGTAGAATTATCATCAAAGTCAACAATATTAACTTGAGACTGTGAAATATCATCAAGAACAACGTTTGGATATGTTGTGGAAGTAATTCTGTTGAACAGCAGTCCAAAGAACGAAGAACCTTCAGAAATATCAACCTGAGAAATAAATTCTTCAGTTACGGGGTCTTGATAAACTGTAGTGGAGGTGACACGAGCAACAACAGCGGACTGAGAACCAATGATAATATCGTTAAGTTCAATATCAAAAAGACCAGGGGTAGACTGATAGGTTCCTGTTGTCTTACTTAAAGTAAGGTCTCCTGTAACCTCAACTTGAGTTCCGTAGATAGGAGTTCCTTCTAACTTAGATGCAGCAGCAGTTCCCGATTGTCCTCTTAGAACTTCAAGAGTTGTAGACTCATTATTTTGAGTAATAGAATTAACAACAAAGATTTCAGAACCAAACTGATAACTCTCACCAACTTCAAATACATCACTTGCAACAGGAGTATTTGGTGTGTCCGAAGCAATTACTTCAAAGGTATCTGTTGCAGCACCAATAGTATATCTTAACTCTGCAATAGGAGTTTCCTGTCCTGTTTGTAAGTTGATTTGTTCAACAACAGCAGTATTTCCAGTAAGGTTTGTTATTTGCTCACCAAAGATAAACAGTCCAAGATTATCAACGTCAGTAATTGTATTCAAGTTAGATGCAAATCCAGTCGTACTTACAATACAAAGTTCTCCAAGTTGGAAAGTACCCTCAGAAACATATCCAAAAATACTATTACCAATAACATTGGTAACAATAAGTTTTGCATTAGACGCTGTACCACTTAAAGTATTACCAATGTTAGGGAAGATTCCACTAATATTGGTGAAAGTCATTTCAATCGTATCGATTTGCTCAACTGTTACGTTGACGTACTTAACGCTTGCAGGAGGAGATGGTGGTTCACTAAAGACAATGGAATCATTTTGAATTTCAAAAGCAGTATCTGGGGTTTGTACAACGCCATTCAACACAATCATTAACTGGTTTGCGTTAGCAACAACAGTTTCACCATTAACAGTTAATGGGAATGCGATTCTTTGACCATCAAAGAAGCTAGAAATATCATCCAATCTCTGAACAACAGAGGTTAAAATATTCTCCGAGGACGTAAGTCTCTTTTGACGGAAGAGAACTTCAGTATTATTAAACTCAGAATAAATTGGTTCAACAAGAGCAAAGTTTTGAATATTAGGAACAATTGCCTCTCTAGCAAGTTCAACCGATTTGACTAATTCGAAATCGGTTTCCTTATTTGGAATAGACCCATACTCGTTAACACTAAGTTCACCAAAAACCTTAAAGGATGCTGGGTGAACATTTCTAATTAAAATGTCTTTCCACTCACCAATAGATACAGCAGACTTAATTGCATAAGAGAAGTCTTGATAGTAGTAAGAGTCCTGAATCTTTTGAATAATTTCAGAAGGCTTACCTACATCATCAATGAACTGACCAGTTGTCTTAGTAATAGAACCAATTTCAAGAACACCTTTAGCAACTTTAAGATCGCTAATTACACCAGAAGACTTGGAAATAGCGCCTGTTACTGATTGCCCTTCTGAAAAATCACCATCATAATCAACAATCTTTAAAATTCTTGGTCCAACTTGCCAACCAGAGTTAGTAGAGACATATCCAGTTGCAGTAGCATTTTCAAGAGAATCACCTTGATAGACCAATTCTCCTTCTAAGAATGTAGATGTAATGACATTTGCTTCTGCAGCACCACCGAAGGACGACGTTAATACTTGTTGACGACCCGTTCCAGCATTTACAAAAGTAATCGCATCACCAAGTTCTGCGTTAGTAGGTGTAATTGCGAGTTTTAATTGGTCATCCTCAAGAGAGTTTGCAGTTCCAGAAATTGCATAATAAGTTGTAGTGCCATTAAGACGACCCAAAGCACCCGCAGAAAGTGGGAATTCTGCACCATCTCCAGTATCAATTACATTAAGAGTAACTTCAGACCCGTTTGGAATTCCATGAGGGAATGCAAATTGCAGTAATCCCAAATCAACGTTAATAACATAGTTGAAAGAAGACTTAAGTTCTACAGTTGGGGTAGAAGAATATCCAGCACCAGGGTCTTTAACGATGATTTGGTCGAGTCTTCCATTTTTAATGCTTGCTTCTGCAATAGCTCCAGAACCGCCGCCACCAGTAATAACAACAGCTGGAGCTTGTGAGTATCCAGAACCAGGGTCAGTTACAGTAATACTATCAAGAATACTTGTAGATGTAAGTTGTAAGTTTAGTGGGAACGTAATTTCAGGACGTAAGGTATAGTCATGGGGATAATCGTAACCGAAGTTATTATTCTTCAGTTTCTTAATTTTACCTACGTTAGTACCGACAGTAAAGATTGAAGCACCAGTTCCAAATGGAGGAATAACAACTTCTAACTCAGCACCAGAACCAGTTAATCCAGGTCCAAGTATGCCATCAATTGCCTCAACATCAATACTTGCTGTAGTATAACCTTTACCAGGAGAAGTAACAATAACCTCTTGAATCTGACCAGGAATAGTGATTCCTTCATCATCCTCACCATCTGCAACAGTGATTCTGACTAAACCACCTTCACCATCACCTTGAATTGGCACTCCACTGTAAGTTCCAACTGCGTATTCTGTTCCAGGTTCATTAATTTGAACTCTTTCAATATTTCTAGTACTTTGAATTCCAGAAATAATTGGAAGTTTTTGATAGAATCCACCACCATTAACAATTCTGATATCACTAATAGAACCAACTGCTTTTACAGAACTTGTACTATAAGATGCTGTAGAGACATTAGCTGCTCCTTCGGGTTCATTTACTAGAGGGAATTTAATAACATCTGCACCTCTTGTAATTGTTGCGCCATCAATTCCAGAAACTAAGAAAGTACCCAAATATGGAGAATCGACAACATCAAGATAACTATCCTTAATTACAGGACTTGTATCATCATCTGGTCTAGATGGATCGAAATAGTAAGAAATATTGGTAACAATATTTCTATCAACTTTTAGTTTAACTGTTGGTGTTGGTTGTCCTTCTCCAGTAACCCCAGGAGTTCCGATTCTTTCAATAGAGTTAAAGGAATATTCAAGTTTATACAAATTATCTTTAGAGAAAGATAAATTGCCATTAGCCATAGAAGAATGACTGAGGTCAAACAAATATTGATGACCATAGTACATTTTAAGGACTGGAGATTTGACAAAGATATCAACATTTCCAGGAGTTGTAGATGGATTTGTTATCGCAGCAGATTCTAACTTGTAAGTAAATTCTAAAGGACTTACAACTGTTTCAACTGGGAAAGAACCATCATATTCATCATAAACGACATTATTAACAGTTTGTTCTGGATTACCATCAACAAAAATCATTTCCCCTTCAGAGAGATAATGAGCAGTTGAGGTAATTACATATACTTCATCACTATTCTCAACAGCAGTTACTTGCAATCTCTTAGTGAGATTAGCAATCAGTGTAATTGTCAGAACACCAGTTAAGTTAACAATTGTTGCCTCACTATAATCGGAATTAAAGGAGATATCTCCAGAGTTAATAGTAACTACAGAACCAACAACATAAGGAGAACCGCCAGAAACTTCATCAATTCTAATAAGATAATCTTCATCGGTATATGGTTTGAATCTAGCAAACTCATTTAAGTTATTAGTTCCCCCACTTGGAGAATCATAGTTTGCCAACTCAATGACAAATGTTCCTGGTGTTTGATTTGGAACTTGAATGAAGTTAAATCCAGAAATTTCATTAATATCATTGGGAATTGGTCCAACAATTCCATAGGTGCTCTGCTCATTAAACTGAGTTGTTGAAAGAGAACCAAGGTCTAAGTCATCTGACCAATCATTATTGTTAACTGCTAAGTAAACTTGATTGTTAATATTGTCAATTTTAACAATGTATCCACTGTTAACAAAACTAGAACTATCATCATACAATTCAAGTTTTGTTTTTTCTGTAAGTTTGAAGTCCTGATTGATTGTGAGAACCTGAACATTATCAATCTTTGCAGTATCAGTAACTTTAAAATAATATCTGTCTTTTACAACAGCTTCCACTTTAAGTTTCTGAGAACCTGGGGAAGGAATCGTAGCTGTTCTAGAACTCCAAACATCATTACTATAAGTCAATGCCTCAGTATCCTGAGTCATCGTGGTCACAGCATCGTCAAAGTCTAAAGACTGGAATCCCGACTCTGCAAGTCCAAGACCTACAGAGTTTAGAATCAATGGCAATCCTGTAACTGGTGTAACTGCAGTTCTGGTAAATCCAATACCAGTATTTGTCTGTTCTCCTTTATTACCAAGTCTTACAGAATCTGCATTTTTATCTGATTTTAAACCAAATCCAACATAGTCAATATAATCATACTTATTGAGATTTGTAGTGAACCATGCATCGTCAACCCAATCAAATGCAAGGGCAAACGACGCTGTTGGAGGAATTGTAGTGACATCAGAAGGAACAGTTGGTGTAATTGCTCTATTTCTAAGTCTCAAATTATCAAGATAATACTGTCCCTGGTATGCCGATGCAAATTCACCAGTAGTTCCATTTTTACCAGGAATATTACCGAAGTGAAGGTCTTTATTGGAAAGGGCAGTATTTGAAACTGTTCCTGTAAAGATTTGAATGCCATTCACATAAGCAGTAAATGCATCGCCATCTTTCTTAAGACCAATAAATTGCCAAGAATCGTCCGCATACATTGTAGTTTGCGAAGAACTGAGACCAGTAGATGCACTATTGATTGTGGTGGAGTTATTGGTAACTACAAGTTCCAACTGACCACTACTAATGTCATAATACATCCAGAGACCTCCAGTAGCGTCTGTAGCGTCTCCAATTGCAACTAAGGTCTGTTGGGTCTGAGAATGTGTTTGAGAGTTTGTAGCGTCCTTATAGAGCATGAACTCAATGGTCCAATCCTCTCCCAGTTTTGTTCCAAGGTCATCTGCAGCAAACTTGATTGCAGCATTTTCCCAATTTGCAGGAGTTGCAACATCTTTACCGAATAGTTTTGCTACACCATCACCAACAAGAGCAAGAGCATCGGTTGCATCATTACCAATCAGAGTTGGCGTGTAATGACCTGTAGTGTCGGTTGCATCATCAGTTTCATCAAATTCGAAGATAAATTCATTACGATTCCAAGATGTCTGTCCAAAAACGTGAACATCGCCTGAAGTATCAACATCAAGAGAATGTGCTGTGATACCTTCAATATTATTCAAATTGAACTCATTTTCAGTATGATTGATAATATTACCCTTATAATCAATTTTGACTGTATCTACCGTCTTTAAAGAATTATTAATGTCTGTTCTTGTGTATGCGATATTGAGTTCACCAAAAATATCAATAGCAGATTTTGTAGAAAGTTGAATATCTCTACCTTCTGCCGAATAAGAATAATTCCAGATAATATCTCCAGATGTGTTAAATTTACCGACCCAAAAACTATTTTTAGTTACATCATCTGACTTAAGTCTGAGAGTACATGGAACATAAAATTCATTGAACTCATCAACAACTAAACTGCTATCAAAGAAAGAATACAATGTATTGCTAAGTTCTTTAATCCAAGAAACTTGAATTACAGAAGTGCCAACGGTTACTTTACCAAAGGAAATATTAACATCATCACTAGAACTAGTTGCCGCAGTTTCCATAGTGAAATATACATCACCATTAAGAGTAACTAAATCGGTAACTTTTTCAGAACCATTAGTAGAAGCAATTTTTCTCTTTACAGAGAACGCGCCTGTGGTGTCTACAGTAGCAATAAATCCATCATAAGGATTTGCCGAATTTGTATTAGTGTATCCACCAATTACAAAACGAGTATCACTCAATTTTGCAATTGAAGTAATATTGTCAGAACGAGTAGCTCCAGAAATACCAGCATATGCTTTTTGGAAACTCAATGTTGCACTGAGACCATTATCTGCCTCAACATATTTTGCCAGAATAATATCTGGATTATATGCAGTTAAGATAGCACTATTTGGTCTATTGTTACCAACTACCCAGATATCAGTACCATCAACATATAACTTTTGGAATTCTGTATATGTTTCTCCACTAGTAAGTTCGAGATTCTTTTCCCACTCTTTAACACCAGTTGCAGAAAGTTTGGCAACAAATCCTACAGTATTTCCATTAATATCTAAAGTTTTACCACAAATATAAATCTCTTTGCTATCATTAACAAATACATCATTAACTTTAACATACTCATTATTTTCAATCAGAGAGACATAATAGTCTGCCTTTTTGAAGACTTGAGGGTGAGATAAGATGACTCTTGGATTTTCAGTATATTCAGAACCAGAATTTACAATCTTAACGGAATCAATAGCACCGACAGAAGTAACGGATGCCTCAAGTTTTCCCGATTCGCCGTCACCATCAATGGTAATTACTGGTGGAATATCTTCATTATATCCAGAACCAGTTTGCAAAATATTAATTTGCTCGATACCCTTATATTGACGAACAACAAACTGTTTGTTCGTATTGTCCATGATTGGAGTATAATCGACAAAAATCGTATCTCCTGCAATAATATTATGAGGCTCTTCTGTAGTAAGAACACCAAAGTTTTGCCCACTACGAGTTTCAAAGGTGTAAGAAGAAATGCTTTCACCTTTAATTCTAGATACACGAGCAGAAACACCCGTTCCACCAGTACCAGTATTATTAAACAGAAGTCTGTCATTTACCTGATAATTCTGACCAGGGTTTTCAACAATAAAGTCTGTAACAGATGCTTCTTCAAATTTAGTAGTGGTTTCAACCTCAATATCAACCTTCGAATCAAATCTTACTGTTGGGAAGTAATCAAAAAGTTGGAGAGGGGATTCTTCAAAAATTTCATCTGGGTCATCAATTTCATCTTGGCTAATGATACCATCTCTGTTTTCATCCTCAACTTCAAACAACAAGACATCACCGTCTTCAGTTGTGAGAGAATTAGTAGAAGCATTAGGAGCCCTCTCTACATCAATATCAACATTTTCATATGGGTCTCTAAAACGAACAACACCTGTAGGAATATTTTGCTGAATTGCAGTAGAACTCAAATTCCAAGTATCAACAACAGAGTTAAAACTTGGACCAAGTACATATGGGAATACTGGGTTTCCATCTTCAGTATTATCAATGGTAACAAAGTAGCAATAACGACCATCTGGATATTCTGGAGTCTTACAAAAACGACCGTTATATTGGTCTAAGTCACCAAGATTAAATACGTATTCATAATCTTCAACAAATCTTCCTGCCTCTTCATCATTTAGAGATGGTCCAGCAATTCTGGAAGGATATGGATTAGTAATATCATTGAAAACAAGATTTGCCTTCAAACGATACGAACTTGCTAATCTAGTAATTTCCGAGGTTTGATCGGTTGGGTCTTCATATCCATATGGACCGTAGATTGGATTACCATCAAACGCCCATCCAATAATAGGAGAGTGTTCTAAGGAGTCGTTCAGTTCTGTTATGTTTTCATTGATTTCACTTAAATTATCACCAAGAATATATCTCAATCTTTGAGGATTTGAAACGTGTGCATATTCACCACCATACTGGTTATTATATCCAGTGAATACAGAACCTTGAGCGGAATCAAATGAAGTTGTCTCTTGGAGATTGTATGTCCATTTGAATACTTCAGCGGAAAAAGTAGCTCCTTGACCAACAGAATCTAGGTTAATGATGGTTTGTCCTTGAGTATATCCAATACCCCTATTGATAATCTCAATACTAGTTACTCTACCAGCATTTTCTCCATCTCTATCAATATTTGCACGAGCAATGGCACCAAATCCATCACCTTGAATTGTAACAATAGGTGGAGTGGTATATCCCTGTCCAGCAGAAATAATAGCAATAGAAATGATTCTACCATCACTAACAATGGCTTGTGCTACAGCACCGCTACCAGAACTTAGAGATACAGATGGAGGGCTTGTATAAGATTCACCACCATTGTCAATGGAGATAGATTTAATTGGACCACGTACAGAGGCACTCGCTGTAGCACCTTGTCCTTCTCCACCAACAATAGAAATGGATGGTTGTGAGGTATATCCAGTACCACCATCTACAATAAGAATACGAGAGACAACTCCTTTTGTGATAATTGCTGTAGCAGAAGCACCAGAACCGCCGCCTCCAACAATAGAAACCAGGGGAGAAGATGTGTATCCACTACCACCATCTAATACAGTAATTTCACTAATAGAACCATTGACAACTACAGATGCAGCAGCACCAGTACCGCCGCCACCTGCAATTGTGATATTTGGCGGGAATGCAGCGTCATAAGATTCGCCAGCATTCTCAATTTCAATATTGGTGACAGAACCAAACGTTTTTGACAGTTCTGACTTATAAGACCAAACAGAAACTCCATTAATCCAAGTTCCAATTGGACCTGGGTTAATAGCATTTTTATTTGAAATTGTTGTAGATACTAGAGGGAATCTGTTTAACTTTCTTTGGTTGCCTGGCAACAAAGCAGACCCTGGGAAAGGTCCAATTTTATAGTTGGGAATGCCAGTGGATGCAACATAAACATAGTCATCATTAAAGAAAGAGTTTTGTACGTTGGTCGTATATGGACCAATTGCATTCAATACAGCACTATTATCAGACTTACCTTTGTTTAAGTCAATAGAAACAAGAATATTGCCCTGAGGAGTTACAAGAGCAGGTTGTGGTAACTGATACTGGAATACGGTCTCGCTGTCCCTAGATGTGACCAAGAATGTTCCATTATAAAGAATTGGATTAGCACCATAAACTGTAACTTGGTCACCTACCAACAAACCATGAGGATTATTGCAGGTAACGGTTGCAGATTGATCGTTAATTCCACCAAAAGTAATACTTGCTACCTCAATTAACTTCTTAACATTGTATAACCAAGTATTCAATTCAGGTGCTTCAGATGTTCCACCCAACTTAGAAATATTGAGTTTATCTCCTGGAAGATAGTAAGAACCCGTATCTGTTAAAATTGTCTGTTGAGCATCAACAATACCAACAATATTCATTACAACTTCTTGAGTAGTTCCTTTATTCAGAACAACTGTAAAGTTGGAAGATACTTCAGTAGCAGAATCCCAATCTTCAACAACACCGTTTACCGAACGTGTACACTCAATAAACTGATTAAGAGACTTTTCTTTATATCGGATTAATTCTGTACCACCAATAAGAAACTCGCCGTTTCTTTCTGGCCAACCAATAGTAGAGTCAACAGTAATAATACTATCAGTGGTATTGAGAGGTTCTGCAAGTTTTGTTTTGTAAGGTACAACAAATTTACCTTCAATAGTTTCCTCAGAAAGAACTAATTCAAAAATCTCAACATTAGATGTTTTAATTGAAATATAATTTTCAACCAATGCACTTGCTGCCTTAATATTTGGGTCAGCAATATCCTCTTCTTGTTCAATAAGAGCATCTTTAATATTTGTTGGGTCACCACTTACAAGAGTTGCTCTTAAAATAGTATCAATAGACCAAGTTGCTGCAGAGGGTTTAATAATTTGGTCTTTAGGATAAGAAATGCTTACAGTTTCTCCGTAGAGAAGTTTAAACAGGTATGCAATACTAAAAGAAGTTCCTTTTGAAGAATAAAAATCTTTAATTGTTTTAATTGATGTTCTTACATCAATCGACTTATAGTCTAAACTAGGAACATCTGGTAAGAATTGCTCGGTATACTTATCAAGCAATCTCTTAACGAACAATGCATCCAGACACTTTACTTGTGCATCAATAGAAATATCAGATGCTAAAGTATTGTTAGAAAATACTGCATTACCATCCTCAGTGTAAGAAACAATTCCACTAGAAGCTCTTGCACATCCAGTGAAAGATGCTTTCTGATATCCAGAACCAGTTTGATTGACATCAAAACCAGTAATTTCATTTAAACCAATTTCTACAGATGCTTTAGCAGAAGGTGGAGATTGAATGATTACCTTTGGTGGATTATCTGCACTGTATCCAGTTCCAAAAGTATCAATATTAATATCAGTAATTCTTCCATTGAAGATAGAAGCAACAGCAGTTGCTCCACTTCCTCCAATGTATACACCACGAGCATCAACTCTATCGTCTACAATATAAACTGAAGGAACGTCCTCATATCCGCTACCACCGCTAAGCAGTTCAATTTCAATTACACGACCATCTCCATCAACACGAGTCTCAAGAACTTGAGCACCTACTGGATCGATAATTGCCATTCTGGGAACAGTTTCATACCCCTGACCAGCATTTACAACATTAACAGCAATCAATTCTCCATCAGAAGAAATTTCTGTGGTAAATGCTGCTTTAATGCCATTAGTGCCTGTTGGTTCATCAATATAAACTAAAGGTGGGGTAGAATAACCAAAACCAGAATTAGTAATCTCAATGGAAGCAGATACTTGACCATTTACAATGGTTGGGGGAGCAATCTGCGCCCCTCCAGGTTGCCTAAAGGTTACTCTAGGTACAAATGTATATCCGCTACCAGAATTAACGATTTCAAGGGTATCTACGCTACCATTAGAAACCGTTGCTTTTAATACGGAAATTTTAGATCCATCTTTTGTTGGACTCTCAATTTGAACGATTGGAGGATTAGTTTCACTATATCCTCTACCACCAGAGAGAAGAGTTACATTTTTTATACCATCAACAAGAGAAGAAACAGAAGCACCAGAACCAGTAGGAGAACTAACTGTGACTTGAGGGGGATATTCAAAACGATATCCAGAACCAAACTCACTTGCAAAGACTTTAGTTAATTCTCCTTCATTGTTAACACGAGAATAACCAATAGCACCACTACCAAAAGAAGGAATTGGTGCTTCAATAGAATAAATGGAGAGGAAACGTCCATTAAGAGGAGCGTTTAAGAAAATAAATTTGTCCTTATCAATAAAGAAATCGACTTTTGGCGTTAAAAGTCTATTATCATATACAGCAATTACATATTCATCTACAATTGGTTCATATGGGGAACCATCAACAGTCATTGTAAATTGTCTTACCCCACCACCAAAAGAATTTGACAGATTATCAATACCAATGATAGGATTTTCTAAGAAACCATTCAAATAGAAAATAAACGTTGCCGTGTTGTCGTCAGATGGAATTCTTTCTCTAGGCGCATTTGTAAAGATAATATCCGAACCATCGACAATATAATCAATGTTTGGTATTAATACATCTCCATAGAGATTTACAACAAGATGCTGAGCAGAAGGTGGTGCAACAGGGATATCTTGAGAAATGAGAGCGAATCTAGTTTGCTGTCCATCAAAAGAGTCAATAGGACTTAATAAAGATGTCCACTTTACCCTAACCTGCTCATATGAAATGCCAGGACTTAACGCAATATTTGGAGAAGAAGTAGTCTTTTCATAGTAAATTACTTCGTCACCAATTAAAACACTACCGTTTTCTTCTAAAAACTGGTCAACACTTTCAACAACAATAACATCATCAGTAGAAGATACTGGTTCTACAACTTTGGTCAGACCATCCAGAATGCCAATATCTAACTTATCAATATCTAGATATTGAAGAAAATTATTGATAATATTTTGACCCAATCCAGTCTTCTCTTGAGACCTATAATAGTACTCAATAAACTTGTTAAAAAGAGGATACTCGCTTCCGATAAAATCGGGGGAATTCGCCCTGATAGACTGAGAGACTTTATTGATATTCATCTAATTAAAAACAACTAGAAGTGTTAAGTGAACCAGCATTATCGATGGTATCGATTTCAACTAAAGTAGGTGTTTGGTTGAAAACGCTTGGTGTCAAACTATTTAGAGGGATTGTTGGAGGAGGAGTTGTTCCAATCGGACTAACTGTAACTTCTGGAGATACTACATTGATGATAGTACCAGGAGTAGTAGCTGGAATGGATGTATTGTTTGCTGGAATGAACAGAACAGGAATCGTAATGTCGGTGGGAAGTAAATCATTATCAATTACCGAACCTACTCCACTGACAGCATCAACAATATCCAAATTAATTTCTGCGGTAAGGTTAATTCCAGCACCAATTATATTAATTGGTCCAAAACAAATTTCACCAGTATCATAATTTACTGTCCCAGCAGAGTTATTTGTATAAACTTTTTTGATACCAGTATTATAGAAAGTTCTTAGGTTGCCAAATCCGTCATCTTCAAATTGTTGGTCAATACCTGGTCTATCAGCGGTTCTGAATGTTCCTGATAAAATAACTGGTTCTTTTTTACATCCATCGGAACCATCGGAACCAGGAGCACTATCATATAAACCAGAACCAGTTGATATACAATAAGTGTTTGTCTGATTGGTGATTGGATTAATATACTTTAGGATGGATGTTTGTAAGGAAATATCATTAATACAACTATTAGACAGTGTAATTGCCTTTTCAAGTTCTTGAGCTCTGAACGTTGAATTGAAATTATTGATTTGTGTTTGAGATGCCCACTGAGAAATAGCAGACTGAATATCTGTAGAAATTTCGGTGGTATTTGAACCGCATCCAGTATCATACAAAGCAAAAACCTTTGTGAAGATATAGATGTTATCAGGATCGACAATAACTGGGTCGATAGATGCCATAGCATACCTTCTCAGACTTTGAGAAAGTTCTTTTTTAGTTGCATCATTCAAAAGAGAACCAGTTTTTGTTTTGATTGCAACGTAAACTTTACCATAAATCGGTGGAGTTAATACATCACCACCATATGCAACTACAGACTGAGCATTGTCGTAAATATTTTTTGTAATGATAGCGTAATCTTGAGCAGTTACTGCTCTATACTGTGCAGAATAGTATCTTGGAGCATTATACTTAATGGACTCAATCGTTTCTGCAACATCTCCAAGTTGTGATTTCTCTTTAACAGTAACATTTACAGCGTTTACAGCATAATTAACTGAATTACTATCAACCAATCTACCGATAAAAGCAAATGCTTGTACATTGTTTGCTTCTTGTCCAGATGTAACTAAGTACTCGAAATTAATAACTTCACCATCCTTTAATTTTCTACCTACGCTATCATCACCAAATTTAACTTCATAGCGCATGTCTTCACCTTCTGACAAGAAGAATACTCGTGAAGTTGCTGTTAATCCAGTGACTGTTTCTACTAAGTTATATGCATCTGAAGTTGTAGAAGATTCATTTGCTTTTACCTTAACTTTTAAAGTAGAAATATCAGCATTTTCGGAAGGAATTGTATAAACTTGATTTCCAAAAGTATTTACGATATAAGAATATGTTACAATAGATCCTTCATAAATGAGAAGGTTATCAAATGCAGCGACACCTGTTGTTGCATTTACTGTTACAGTAACATCTTCTAAGACGTTCCAAATATAATTACCTCCAGTAAAAGAAGCACCTTTTCTAAGGGTGACTGTACTGGGGTAAGTATTATTAGTTAATGTTGTTTGAACTGAAAGGTATAAACATGCTTTAGAGGCATTGATAGACTTGGGAACATAATTTAAAAGTTTTGCAATATTAACAACATTGTCTCTTACAGTGGCAGATGTAATAAATGCCTCGTTCATTGCCATGTTAGCATTAAACGCTGTATAGTATGTGTTGTATGCTAACAAATCAATTAGATACGACAACGAAGACCCATCAAAATCATAATCTGAGAATTCTGTACGGGTTCTCAAATAAGATTTAATTGAAGAGCGTACATCTTCAAAATCTAATGCTGTTAGGTTATTTGGTTGCATTATTCGGGTCTCTGTAAAACAAACGAAATTGTTTCCACGATAGGCAATCCGACAATTCGATATTCAATTGATACATTGAGTTTGTTACCCTCGTAAATTGGAGTAACAAGTACCTCCGTCAGTTCTACCCTTGGTTCATATTGATTAATGGTATTTATGATTTCATCTCGAATTGTATCTGCTGTAAACCCATCTAAGGGTTCAAATAATAATTCATTTACACTAGAACCGACAAGTGGATTAAATGGTTTTTCTCCAGGACTTGTCAATACTAAATTTTTAATTGCTTGTTTAATGGCACCGTCATCCTTTACTGTGGAAACATCATCAGTAAAAGGATTTCTAAACATGGAAATATTCAGGTCTAGAAAATTTCTAGACCTTTTGAATTGTTTTCCAGTAACTTTTTTTAATGCCATCTTTCTACGTAATCGTCAAATCCTCCTTGACCACCGCACCATCTAGAATTTCTATCTGGAGGTGGATTATTTTTTCTGGAACGAGTCAAATAAGCGTCAGAGCGAGGATCTGTGATTAGTACAACTGTACCAAAATCCTTTTCCATTATTTCAGGTACATTATCAGGGATGGGATGGTTTGCCATGTCTCCTAAGAATCTGGTGAACCAGAACTTTTAGAGGGGTTGCTATCCCTGATTATTATTTATCGACCTTGACCACGATAAGGTTTTTTTGCTTTGTTTCGGCTAGTAGCAGAATACTTAGTATTTGCTGAACGACCTTGACGGGTCGTTTTTGGATTACCAGGCTTAAAAGTTTGAGATTTCCCGTAAAGTGCCATAATTAAATTCCAATAAAAACGTTTGGACTAGATCCAGAGACTAGAGAAAGACATGGAAATGCAGGAGTTCCATCGCCAAGTTTGTCGGCAAATCGACCTACTCTTTTTTTACCAATGAACACTGTTTTTGAACTTGCGATGAGTTTTCTCGCATGTCCAATTGGTGCTTCTCTACCCGCTGTAGTACCTATTGTACACCAATAAACAGGAGTGGTCAAGGTTACAGCACACTTATCACCAACAGAAGACGTTGTATATACGCTTTGAGTGGGATGTGGAGTAAGAATATCTTGGTCTACAATGGGAACTTTTTTATTGATAAACACTTTGGCTAGAGCTGCTCCTGCATTGGCAGGTGTAAGTGGAAGTTGGGCAGTTGGTAACCATGCTGCAGTGGCACTGTTTTCGGTAACACTTTTAACATTAATGCGGACATCTAAAGGCGTATGTGGACATCCAGGAACCATGCCTCCACCGTGTCCAGGTTGAAAACTTACCCCGCCTGGTCCTGTACCATGTCCTGTACAATTTCCCATATAAAGGGCAGCTCCCATACCGCCAGATGCTAATACAAATGCCATAGTTTTAACTTAGAAAGGATTACCGTAGGCAGCAGCTGCTTGAGAAACTGCCTCTGCAGCGCGAGTTAAATCATTATATATTTTCATCGAACCAGAAATAGACCAAGATTTACATCCAGTTCCCAAAAGAGGAGAAACTGTGCTGGTGGTAGTATAAGAAACAGGGACTGTTGGATTGGGTTCTTCTTCTGTCGGTTCTGTTTCAGTGTCTGGTTCATCAAATGAAGAAGTTGTTGACGCAGGCGCTGCTGGAGGAGCACATGCGAAATGCAAACATCCCGAATCAACTGGAGAACATGATAATGTAATATTTATTGTGGTCTCTTTAGTATTATCTGGTCTGTATTGCTTCAAGATATATTTTGTGAATGTTGAAGACTCTGGGAGGTCGGTAAAACTTCCTTGAACAGTCTCAATATAAGTTTCTGGTTGATTAGAAAACTCTGGATATACGGGTTGAGTAATATCTTGAATATCCTTTTTCCTCTGTTCTACATCTCGTTCCTTTTCTTCAACAATCTTGGTCTTAAAATCTCTACTGATAGGAGTATCAGACAAATAAGTCAAATTATGTTTATGCTCTGTTGCCTCATATGCGGGTTCCATTGCATTTTCAGTATATAATTGCTGAGGTAGTTGGCGAACTCTCCTCCTTTGAGGGTCTTTTTTAATATCTATATCAGGAATTCTAGAAATTGAGTCTGAATATTGATTCATTTCTGAATAAACCTCGTCAATCGAGTTCAATTCCTGAGAAGATACAGAAACTTCGTCAGTTTTTGGGATTGCACTAGCACTTCTCTTGAAATGTTCGGGGGTTTCTTCATTATATGCCGCATTTTCAACTCTTTCTACACTATTCAATCTAATATTTCCAATAAAAACCGATGGTGGGTCCGTACTATCGTACCCGCTACCAGAACTTTTAATTTCAATTGCGGTCAGAACTCCACCAGTAAACGTTCCTTTCAATTCTGCAGACTTTCCCGAGGAAATAGGTGGTGCTGTAATGCTCAAAATTGGTGGTCTACCAATCTGATTCCATCCTTGTCCGCCAGAAACGATAGAAGTTCCCGTAACTCTACCATTTGTAATCGTTACATTAACTTCTGGTTGAACAATATCTCCACTAAAAGTATCTACAGCGTTTCTATTCAACGATGCAATGGAATATTGAATAGATTTGTTCAAAAATTCATATTTTCCGACTAAAATTGCGCGGTCTTTAATACCATGTCCCGCTACAACAGTAATAGTATGGTTTCTACTTGAAGTATATTGCGTATCTTTTGTAAAAACAGACCCTTCTTCGTCCAAATATGCCACATGATACGGAAAATTATCAATATCCATGTGGAAAGTGCGGGTAATTGTGTGTCCGTTGATGGTATCACCAATTCTTAAGACATCAAATCCGCTCTGACTATTAATAACAGAGACTGGTCCAACGTTTGTTATCTTTAAATCAACCTCTAGAGTCGTTACAGACGAATCTGGATGAGTATAATCATAGGTCAAAGTAGCAACATCACCTGCAGAATACCCCGTTCCAGGGTCAAGAATCTCTTCAATAACCCATCGAGTACCAGAAAATACAATAGGACTAACCGAATCATCAAAAATCGGACTAATTCTTGCCTTTACTCTTAATCCAAACTTAGTTTCACTTAAATTTAAATCATAAATTTCAAAATCTTGCCACTCTTCATCTCCACTCTGCCACGGGTTCTGAGTTGACTCATATGCAATTCCATATTGTGCGTCTTCATCCCATGCATCAACATAGGTAGCACCATTATATGATAAATCAAAATCAACAACACCATCAGGAAGTTCATCTGATAAGTCGTCGTAAGAGAAAGCAATCTTATTACTACTAGTACCAAACCCAAATAGTGTAGGATGTGGACAGTCGGGGTCGCCCGTTAAATCCTCACCTGCAGTGTAACTAAGTTCTGTTTCATCAGATTCGCAATAAAATGCTGTACATGGATGACATGTCTGAGATGAGTCAGCATTCGCTGTGCTCTCTCCAGGGGTCGTTGAAGACGTTGTTGTTGTTACGATGTGGTAACAGGGTGTACCTGCCACTCCAGCGTCATCTGAGGTGTCGTAGAGGTATGATATCCAGGTATCAGATACGTTATAATCAAAAGATAGCTCTACAGGATAATATCCATTGTATACAGTACATGTACTAGAAAAACCTGAACATAAACTTCTAGCAACTTTTCCACAGTTAGAAGCAGTTGCTCCACCTTCTGTACCAGATCCTCCTACTCCTCCTGTACTAACACACTCTTCAGTGAATCCATACATCACTGCATCATCATCTCTACCAGGAATTGAATAGTTTCCTGATTTAAATGTTGGGACAGGATACTGCTTTACTGTAAAAGAAACACCTTCTCCAGGATTATGAGCACTACAATGCCCAGAATTTGTTCCTGAAAAGTCATTGCATAGATCTGTATCTTTAGTCTTGCAACCCATTCTCTAATGCCCCTATCCTCTTGTATAGTTCATCATAATTGCCCTTCATACTTAGATATTCATCACATCCTGGTGGTTTATAGTAGATTTTATCTGGTGTGGGAATCTCTGCCACGCGCTTCTCTAACTCCTCTACACGCTCTCCAAGTTTCATTAAACATTCATTGATAATCTCAATCGCATTGTAAACATCATTCCAACGTTCAATTTGCTGCTTCTGCTCATCCGTTAACAATTCATCTTCATTCATCTTTTACTGCTCTCAAAGTAAATGCTGTTCCATCTTCAGTGATATCGTACTCTAACTCAGTGCCAACATCCCATCCCAATTCTTCACAGACTTCGTAGGGAATAGTGAGAATTAAATCTCCAAAATCATCTTCCTCTAAGTGTGTTGTGAATCTCTGGGACATATTCTTACATGCGATTAACCTGAGGGTTGTCTGAGGGATTATCTATCTTCCACTCGACCCATAGTGTATATAGATAATTTTTATCTTGTGTAGCATAAGCAGACGCATAATAGTCTGCACACTCGTACATACGAGGGTCTAGAAAGGACTCGTACCGAATTAACTGCTCAATTGCCCATACACGGGTATCTTGTCTCTCCAAGCGGGTCTTAGGGTCCATTTTTTTACCTGGGAAATTTTTTTAGATGGGGTGTAAAAGATTATCGAATTATATCTAAGGCGTCTGGGAACCTTTGTAGGTTAGGGTAGTGGCTTTCTTTATATTTAAGGGGGCTAATTTAACTGCCAAAAGTATATTTTAGACTGTCACAGTAGGCATCACATAAGGGGCACAGATACACTCCGAAAGTATACCTAACTAAGTGTTTTGAAGAATACTTACATGCCCCCAATAACCTCTGCTATTATACACTAACTCTCTGAGAGTTGTCAACAACCTCCATGTACCATTTGATGTGCTTGATATAATCGAAGGTCGAAGTTCTCGGAGTGTTTGGGTAACTGTCTCCCATGCTATTCCGAATGCCATCGATATACCTCTCTAGGTCATAGATGCTGTTGAAAGTTCCTCTGAGATTGTCCGAATCATCGTAGATAAGGTAATGCATAAGTCGTGAAGATACTAGAGGTGTTTCTGAACCCTTACAAGGTTAATTGTACCACATTTCTGATACATTGTCAAGAGGGGTTAGTGACAACATCTCAGAGACGATTACAGAGGGGTCTGTGATACATTTCAGATGCAAATATCAGGAGTGTTTATGAGAGAATCTCCGAGGTACTTTGAGGGGGTTGACTGTTGTTAGGAAACGTGCTAAGACTACATCTCCAGAGCACATTTAAGAGAGATAAAACACACAAACTAATTTATTTAATAGTTTTCCACAATCTCCGCATTTTCTGTGGAAAACTATACTTAACTCATTTAGAGTTCTCTACTACTTCGTTCCAGTATTCAGGGAAGACGAGTAGATTAACTTGCGTAGAGTTTCTCTTACAATGTTCCACATCTTCACTGGGTTTGCAATACTCTTTGATGCATATGGTGATGTATCTTTCAGAGATGAAATTAACATAACCAGAGTGTTCACGATAGGAGACAGATTGACCAGGGAAGAACTCTTGCATTGTGGAAAACTTTGCTTGAATTAGTTATACCTAGTATCGCATACTTCTCTCATATTGTCTACGTTCGATGTATTCTTCGTAATCATCAGGAGAGAGAATGTCATCCCAGTCACCATCACTTTCAACGTGAGAATAGCGTTTGATGATGTTATCGGAAGTCCTTGCACATTTCATCGTAGGATGCACCAACGGGGATTTGTTTGCAGAATCGAGAGAGTTTGTCATTTTGTAATTCGTTGACCGTTTGAATAGCAGAGGTGCCAATCATTGCACCGATGATGATAACGAGAGCAGCAAGAGTTAGGCGCATTGTGCTTCCTCAAGAAGGTGGGGATAGTATTCTTCAACCTCTTCAATCAGTTCGTTGACTGTATAAGTTTCGAGGTTAGAATCAAGTTG
>Ga0181590_10001416_pt1 | contig 20314 bp, 26 predicted proteins | sample 071ome_34_FD_132446 | JGI IMG/M metagenome (GOLD analysis project Ga0181590, IMG submission 132446) | Coastal salt marsh microbial communities from the Groves Creek Marsh, Skidaway Island, Georgia - 071411BT metaG (megahit assembly) | ecosystem: Environmental > Aquatic > Marine > Intertidal...
AAATGTACGGTGATGTAACAATGCAGGGATCATTTACACCTCCTATTCTGACACAAGCAGACATAGACGCACTAACACCTACATTAGGTATGATGGTGTATAACACAACAACAGGAAAGTTCCAAGGGTATGCAGCGGACGCAAATAACGATAGCACAACTGGTTGGGCTGATTTACACTAAATATATAAACAACAGGATTTGACGAATGGCTAATAGATTTCCACTAATACTAGATACAACAGACGGTAATAAGATTAAAGAAATACCAGATGGTGACAATCTAGATCTTACAAATACTAGTATAACAAGCGTTAATGACATAACCTCAGCAGGCACTATCAGAGCACAAGAACTGCTAGTTAGAGGAAACACTATTTCTCCTGTGAATTTTTCAGATTTAGTTGACACTCCTGCTACTCTTGCTGGTGCTGCAAATTATTTTGTAAAAGTGAATGCATTAGGTAATGCTATAGAATTTAGACCATTGACAGATCTTGGAACACTAAATGTAGATAATATTATATCTGCAGGTGATTTGACACCAAGTGTAGATGGCGCAGGAAATATAGGTACAGATAGTGCTAAATGGTCAAGAATTCGTGCAAACCAATTTGTTGGAGATCTTGTGGATCAAAGCGGGAGTGTTGTTTTTAATTCCGCTACCGGACTTATAACTTATGCAGCAATACAAGGTGTGCCACAGTTCTTGTCAGAATTTACTGATGATATAGGATATTTACGAACAGTAGATCTAGACGATACTTTAAGTTCGCTTTTTGGTTCTGAACCATTTACATCCGATATTAAAGGAAGTGTGGTAGCAGACGACTCAACAGTAATCATCGACGGTGTTGCAGGATTAGTTGTTGGTGATATACAAAATCAAAACACTGAATCTGCCAATATAGTAGCAGGCGATTTAACAGTTACGAATGTAGAAGTAAGCGGTACTTTTGTATTTAATGGTGCTCAGGCAGTTGGTTTAACAATCTTAGACAATATCAAAGGAGTAGGAGGACTTACACTAACTACCGACGGAACTCTTGCTGAAGAATTGATTAACATAACACCTGCGCTTGCAGATGGCGAAGTTAATATTGACGCAAACAAAATTAGGCTGCTAGGCGATGTTTCATCACCTATAACAGCAAGCGGTGGTTTTGTAGGTGATCTAACCGGATCTGTTGTGTCAGATAATAGCACAGTTATAATTGACGGTGTAGCAGGTAAAATTGTATCGCCAAATGTTACTGGAACAGCTACTTTTGAAAATAATGTTGTTGTTGTAGGCAACTTGACTGTACAAGGTACAACAACAGAAATTAATAGTTCTACACTAACTGTAGATGATCTTAATATCGTAGTTGCAAATGGTGCAGCCGATGCTACAGCAGCAAATGGTGCAGGCTTAACTGTAGACGGAGCAGGAGCTAATCTAACCTATTCTAGTGCAGACGATAGATGGAATTTTAACAAAGAACTTAATATTGCCAGGGTACACGGAAACGTAACAGGAGACATTACAGGAAACGTTACAGGAAATTTGACAGGAGACAGTGCTGGAACACACACAGGTCCTGTGGTAGGTACTGTATCAGGTGAGCATATTGGCTATCAAACAGGAGATATGACAGGGAGTGTTTTTGCTGACGATAGTACTTTACTTGTGGATGCAATCAATGGTTTAGTTGTAGGAGATTATTTAAATACAGCCCCCGATAATTCATTTTTTGAGATTAAGAGCCTAGCTGATACAACATATCTAGAAAAGACAAATGGAAAACTTGTTATAAACGGCACTGCCGCAGATGTTTATCTAACTTCGACAACTGATTTATACATTGGTACTGGAACAACTAATAATGTAATAATCGGACATGTAGGTAATACTATAGAATTTCCAGGTACAATAAATTTAAATAGCACCACAGTAAATAACGCTTCATTTGATTTAACAGGTAATATCGACAATACTACACTTGCACTAGGCTCAACAGCAGTAACAATTAACATTGGTAATGCAACAAGCACAACTAATATTGCAGGTACTGTAAGTTTTGATACAGCATTAGTGGCAAATAATATCACATCTGATGATAGTATTACGCTTAGAACAGACGGAAACACTAGTAATGAAGCTATAAACATAGCGCCACAAGGAACAGGAAATACAATAAATCTTACATCACAAAACATAAGATTCTTTGGTCCTATTACAAATAATGTAAACTTTGCAGGTGGACTAAATGGTGATCTAAACGGATCAGTATATGGCGATGATAGTACATTACTTATTGATGGTGTAAATAGTAGTATATCTGCAGGAAATTTGACTGGCTCACTGCCCGCAATAGATGGATCTAACCTTACCGGAGTTGTTGCAAGTTCAGTTGATTTTTCAAATGTATCAAACACTCCAACCACTATTGCAGGTTATGGAATAATTGATGCAGCAACATCTGCACAAGGCGCACTTGCTGAAACTGCTCTTCAAGACGGCGATTCTTTTGATGTTAGAGGATCAGTGTTTGCAGACGACAGTTCATTGTTAGTAGACGCAATAAATGGTGAAATACCAGGCTACGTAAAAATAACAGATTTGAAAACAGCATTACAAGACGGTGCAGGAGATTATGCAGCATTTAAGTCTTGGGTATTAGCAAATCTATAACGGAGAAATAAATGGCTATAGAATTAATAAACATAGGGCAAATAGCAAATGATGGCACAGGTGATGATCTGCGTGAAGCATTTATTAAGGTTAATAGGAATTTTGAAGATTTAGATTTACGGGACAACGAAAAAACAACTGTAACAAACCTAGGAACAGGTGAAGGTATATTTGATAATATCTTAAACTTCGACATTAGATTAAAAAGTATTTCTGCAGGTGACGACATAAGTGTTACTAGTACACCTGAAGGTGAAATTGTAATAAGCAATACGAAAAATACATTTTCTCAAATTGACATTAACACAGAAGATGGCGAATATGCAGTTCAACCGGGCCGGAAACTTAACATATATGGTTTTGAAGGCATAGACACTTATGTGCAAGATAACGCAGTGTATATTAAAAATACTGCTAGAACAAAACTACAAGCAGATAGAGATCCAGTATTAGGTGGTAATTTAGACGCAAATGCTTTAGATATAAATGCTGTAAATGTAATCACTGCAAACAGTTTTGTAGGAACCTTAACTGGTAATGTGGTAGGAACGATCAATGGTTATGACCCTGCAAGCATTGCTCCTTATTTTGATAACTATTTTGATTTTGGTGAAATGGGTCGTACTGTAAACGGCATCATAGACTGGTTAATAGAAGATGCAGATGTAGACTTTGGCACATTTTTACTTCCAGATCCAAGGACAATAGAGCTCGGTTCAATAGTATAACACACGATAAATACTGTTACAAAAGGAAAACGATATGGCAGAACCTGGCAGTATTTGGACAGTAGGCACTGGCAAAAAAATACAAACACTAATTGAACGAAAAGAGGTAAGTATTTTACTACCTCTAGTATCTAGTCTTAATAATCCTACAGTAGATTTAATTGCCGGTACTTTACCACGAGGATGCAGAATAGAAGGGTTATATATCAAAGGCACTGCATTAGAAGTTACTACTGATACCTCTTACAAGTTTACGCTTAGGGCATTTGCAGATGATGTATTTGAAGATAGAACCTTTGAAATTATTGTAAGTGGCCCAGATAGTCCTACATGGATAACTAATGAAGGTTTATTACCTGTAGGTTCAAATAATCAATTGTTTATATTGGATAATGTTTTAATTGATTATCAACTCTTAGCAACAGATCCTGATTTAAGTGCAGGGGATGTGCTTGAATATTTTATTGCAGAAGGTGACGGAACACTACCTCCTGGAATAAGTCTTACCACAGACGGTCGATTAACTGGTATTGTCGAGCCTCTATTAGCCTTAGATCAACGCACCGAAAGAGGTGGATATGACGCTGCTCCATATGGCAATCTCCCAATAGATTTTGCCACGCTCTCAAATAACGGATATGGTAGTTATTTTTATGATAGTGAAGTTTTTGATTACAACCTTCCAACTAATCAACCAAAAAAATTAAATAGATATTATCCTTTTAGAGTAACTGTTACAGATGGGGATACCTTTACAACTAGAGACTTTAAAATTTATCTAGTAGGTGATGACTATTTAAAATCAGATAATACTATTATGCAAGCAGGCACAGGTGTTTTCACCTCGGATGCTACAAATGTAAGAACACCTGTCTGGCTCACGCCGGCAGATTTAGGATTCAAAAGAGCTGATAATTATGTTATAATACCTATAGAAACTATAGAAAATGACACACTAGAAGGCGTAGTCAGATATACGCTCGAAGATATTAATAATGATAACACTCCAAGCATCCTTCCTGATGGTTTGCAATTAGACTATCAGACTGGAACATTATATGGAAAGGTTCCTTATCAGCCTGCTGTTGTGAAAGACAATAAATTTACAATCCGTGCTACAAGACTTACATTCGATTTAGAGACAGTAGAAATTTTTGGTACCTATTATGAAGATGTGCTGTTAGGTGCCACAAGTTTTAAAATATTCAAGACAGACCTTACCGGAGCAATAGACGGGGTAAATGATTTACTAGAACTGCGAGGCAGACAAATCTTAATAGGAAAAAACTTATATAATGTTATCAATGTAGATGATTCGGATGCAGAATATGACGTAATATTTTTGGATCAAACACTTGCACCTGAGATAAGTTTAATAGTTTCTCAAACCGCACAAACAAGTCAAAGTCATTTCTTTGCAACTCGCTTGGGCCTCAAAGAAAAAGAAAAATACACAGGAAGAACTCTAAAATTAAGTAACACCGAGTCTTATGTCATACAATCTATTGTGCCGTATATAGAATACGATATTGTGCAGATTGCTCCACAAAATGATCCTATCTTTCCCTATGCTGCACCTAGTGATATAGAAATAGGTGAAAACTATTTTGTAGGTGATTATGTAACTTTTGCCACCAATTTGGGCGGAAATGGATTTATATATAGATGTATAGAAGCACACACTACACAAGCCCAGATAGACGAAGATGACGAATTTATACTAGATGCTGATGGAAATCAGCAAATTGTTTTTGAAGTAACCAAATGGACACAAGTAGCAGAATCCTTAGAACAATTAAGTTTAACTAATAGACTAAATGCAACAAAACAGGCGATAGAAAGAAAGTACGGCGGCCCTGTATACATTCAAGCTAAAGATGACACAGTTTGGAATATAAAATTACCGAGCACAAGTTTGACACGTATCAAACAAAATATAAATCAATTTTTCAAAGGTTTAGACAGTACTGATTTCAGGATAGATTTAATTAGAGATAATGAAGACAGAATAGGTTTAGATATTAATTTACAAAAGGTTTTAAATCAAGGACGCAATATAGGAATTGCATTGTTTAAAAACGATTTCTTTAGCAAGAATATTGTAATATCAGAACGAGATGAAGTTGATATTCCTAGTTCATTGAAAACATTTACACTTAAAACCATAGGAGAAATTGAAAGCTCTGTTAGTTGGATTACAGATTCTGACCTAGGAACTATACCGGCAAATTTACCTAGCACACTTTCTATAAAAGCAGAGAGCACAGTACCAGACACTAAAATGATATATAGTATCACAAGTGGTAGATTACCAGAAGGTATGTCTTTAACATATGATGGAGAACTTATAGGTATTCCAAGACAATATGAAAACACAGACGGTAAAGGTTTAACATATTTTGAAAATAATCTAGTTACATGGGATGGAGCATTTCCTGGAATAACTTCGTTTGATAGAAGATTTAAGTTTACAGTTGAAGCTAGAGATAGATTTAATTATACAGCATTGACAAAAGAATTTGAACTTTTAGTAGAAGATAACGAAAACATTAAATTTACAAAGGTATATATGAAGCCAATGCTGAAGGAAGATGAAAGATCTTATATACAATCTTTCACTAGTAATTCAGATATATTTGAACCAGATAAAATTTACAGACCGCAAGACCCTGCATTCGGCATACAAAGAAATTTAGAAATGCTTGTATATGCAGGAATAGAATCAAAAGATATAAAAAACTTTGTTGCAGCAGCAGCAAAAAATCATAAAAGGAAAAAATATACACTAGGAGAAGTATCATCTGCAATTGCAAAATTGCCTGGTACGAATGATATCATATATGAAGTTGTATACATACCAGTGAGCGATCCATCTGGATTAGCAAAGGGTTCTACAGCTAAATCATTTAAAATTAATACCAAAAATAAAATTACAGCTGATAGTTTGTTGTATAATGTAAAAGACGATGTTACAAAACAGGGTGCAGGATATGATGTGCTTCCTATATATGGTAGAGCAACCACGAAGTTTATTGCAATAGACAACGAAACACTAAGAGTTGAGTCAAGAGATAATGTTTTTTACATTGATGCGGATAATAATGATTTTGAAATCATACTAAAAGACTCAGACGGAATAACAATAGAATTGCAAATAACCGATGCTGAACCTTATAAAATAACTCCTGAACCTATTAACACAATTAAAGTAGATTCTGATGCAATTAATATTAGTCAAAGTAAAGACAATTTACGTTACATCAGCAATCTTGATAATATGCGAAAAAATATCTCACAGATAGGAACTACAAAACGTAGTTACTTACCATTATGGATGCGCACTCCTCAAGAAGGATTACAAGAACTAGATTATATTCCAGCCATACCTTTATGCTATTGCAAACCAGGTTATGCTGCAGATATCATTCGCAATTTAAAAGCAGCAAATTTTGATGCTAGAAATGTAAATTACGATATCGATAGATATATAGTAAAATCAGCTAATGACAAAGATAGCGAAACGTTTATAATTTTTGCTAATTATAAATTTAATGTCTAATCAAATGTACGCATACTAAATATAAAATAGATAAATACACTGTACGAGGAAAAATAAATGGCAAGTCAAATAATACCTGAAACAATAGACGCACAATATCCTGTAGCAGGACAAGATAATGATACACAAGGATTTCGTGATAATTTTCAAATTATCAAAACTGCGTTAGAAACTGCAAAAAGTGAAATTACCACTATTCAGGATAATAGAGCAAGATTGGATATTGAAAATAATTTCCAAGGAACTTTGCTGACTGACGGAACACTAAATGCTAGCACTGAATCTTTTACAGCTATAGGTGGTGTTTTAACGACACAAGAACTAAGTTTTACAAATGGTATGTATCAAAGTATTAGATTTGCTGAAGAAGCTGCAGGAACAACTGTAAGTTTTACTCTTTCAAATTTTCCTACTACAGGAGACAGAGTTGCAAAATTTAGAGTGCAATTTTTTGGTGTAGACGGAGAACCAGTTACTGTAACATTTGGTGCTCTAGGCGGCGCCACAATTTACAAATCTCCTAATTTCCCAGGAACACTTCTTATTGATAGCCCTACAGAACCTACAATTATTGACTTTTGGTCTTATGATGGTGGGAATTCATATGTCTTTGCAGAATACATTGGAAGGTTTGCACCTTAATGCACCCTTTGATAAATGATGCCCATACCTTGTCTATCAATGAAATTGAAGATAAGATATTGAAGCTGAATAAAGCATATCATATTTGTCAAAATCAAGAGACTAGGCAACAAATTATACTTGCACTAGATACGTATAAAATTGCCTTGCAAGACAAACAACTAGAGCAAAAGAAATTAGAAAATGAAAATTCTGATGATTCTGGACTTGACAGTTTAATCAAAGTAAGTTAATATATATATGCTTATGAAAACAGACGAACTAGGTATACCACGATTCTCTAATCGCGATCTTATCGATATGATTTACAGCGGTCATATCGATAAATGTCATGTAGTATTGTGCGAACCAAGTGACGATATTGATAAATTTAACGAAGCGTTAGAATCTCAAGGATTAGAAAAATTAAAAAAATATATTGCATTAGATGTAAGTCAAAAAGAATTTGATTCTGCTTGTCAAAGTGAATGGTTTATGCCAGACTCTTATAAAAACATGGACATATATTCTTATGTAGAACAAATGTGTAGCACTACAGAAGAAATACAAAGAGTAGATGAAGAGTTTATGGCATACGAAGAAAAAAAACTTTTAGACGTACTTCGGTATATGGTTTATCTTGTAGACTTTATGCGTGAGAATAACATTGTATGGGGTGTAGGACGTGGATCAAGTGTAGCAAGTTATGTTTTATACCTAATAGGTGTGCATCGTATTAATTCAATCCAGTATGACTTGGATTGGCGTGAGTTCTTGAGATAAATATACGTATATTATAGGAGGCAAAGAAATGGCCAAAGGAAGAAAAACTTATAGAAGTATGAGAGGCAAATCAGTTGACATGGATTTGCTAATGAAAAAGAATGAACTAACACCTGCTGTTGGTAATGCTAAAGTTAATGCAAGAGGTGATCAGCTAGGACCTGGCGGATCGATTGTTAAAAAGAGAGAAGATCTAGTACGTGAATATTATGATGTTGCAGGTAAAGTGAAACAATCAAGTGGCACTCCTCAAACAGCGCCTGTGGATGAGACTGAACAAATCGAAACAGTTGACGAAACGCCAAAAAAGACAACGAAAAGATCTACAAAAAAAATTGAACCTGAAGTAGAATTGACTGTAGAAGAACAAGAACTATTTAACGAAGCTGAAACTGATGACATCTGGATAGAAGATGCTGAAGGTAATTTTGTAAAAAAAGGTGAATAATGTCTCAAAATATTAATGCAATTAAAGGTAAACCCCGTGCGATTGGCAATCGTGTATTAGTAACAGATATGTATTTCGGTGAGCAAGTAACCAAGGGTGGAATTATTTTAGGAAACGACGACGGTAAAACAAGAGGTATCTATCCTCGTTGGGCCAAAGTCTATTCAAAAGGACCAGATAATAAAGACAACTATTCGGTCGGAGAATGGATTTTGATTGAGCACGGAAGATGGACGAGAGGTATAAAAATTTCTACCGAAGAAAATGAAGAAATAGAAATCCGTATGGTTGAAGCAGAAAGTATTTTAGCATACTCAGATGAAAAACCAAATAGTGTTCAGATTGGGGCAGAATATGCAGACGGAGAACATGCCACTGTAGATCCTAGTGCGTTTATTACACCAACAGTTACAGGTGCATAAATGACAAATCCATTTGAAGATATTGAACGCTTTGGCTCAGCGTGTGATCAAGAGCCTAACGAAGCAAACTACAAAATGTATCTTACACTGATTGACGAAGAAGTAGGTGAACTTGTAGAAGCTGTCGCAGCAGACGACAAAGTTGAACAACTTGATGCACTTATTGATATTCTTGTTGTTACTATGGGTGCTATTAGAGCAGGCGGCTTTGACGGAGAAGGTGCTTGGCGTGAAGTAATGGATACAAACTTTGCTAAGATCGATCCAGACACGGGCAAAGTACGCAAGAGAGAAGACGGCAAGGTGTTGAAGCCAGAAGGCTGGAAAGCACCAGAACTAGCACAATTTGTTAAATAACACTTGACTCCTTAGAGTTTTTACGCTATACTATGTAAGAACACTAAGGAGTTTTCTTATGAAATTAACCCCACAAACGAGCGGCATAGGCACTACAGGTGCAACAGGTGTTGCACTAATGATACTACATATTACAGGATACTTGACAGGCTGGGCTTGGCCTATTCTATATGTACTTCTTATACTTTCAGGTATTGGACAGGAAAATAGGAAAAAATAAATGACTCTTCATGCAATGATCGATTTAGAAACACTTCATACTACACCACGTGCAGCAGTTCTTACAGTAGGCGGTGTAAAATTTGATCCGCACAATGATTCAGAACCCCACAGTGAATTTTATTATCGTTTGGATTTTGATAGTCAAGACAGAGACATAAGTGAAGACACTCTTGCATGGTGGAGTAGGCAAGATCCTAAAGTTCAAGAGGAAGCATTTGCAGAAGATAATAGAACTAAAGTAATAGACTTTTTGCATAGTTTACCTAAGTGGATGGTAGGCGTTGACGTTCTATGGGGTCATGGGTATGGATTTGATATAACTATCCTTGAAGATATGTGTAGACAAAATAAAAAGAATATTCCATGGAATTTTTGGCAAGTGAGAGATAGTCGTACTCTTTTAAGTATGTGCAAAGAAGATCCTAGGAAAAAGATACAGTCAGATCTACATAATGCGTTAGCAGATGCTTATTACCAAGCAAAAAGTGTACAAATAGCTTATAAAGAGTTGGGATTAAATTAGTGCAAAAATTAGATCATCAATTTAATTTCCATCTAGAACACGAAACATGTATTTTTACTACGCCAGTGGGTAGTAAATTAATTGGTGTTGAAAATTCAAATAGTGATGAAGATTATTTGTCAGTATATAGTCATAACGTGAATACAAATCCTTTTTTTGTATTCCCTATAGATAATGAAGTTGTAAGTGTTGCTTATAACAACAACACAATGCAAGAAACTGTATCAATGACTGCTGCTCATATTATGTCCTGCATTTTGAATCCTAACAGTTTAGGGTCTAATGCAGTATCTATGTTTTTAAGTCTACTTGCCGCAATAAAGTTTGAATGTATAGATATTTTTGATGATGCAATGTTTAAAAAATTTAAAAATTTTTTGTGTGTGCCGGGAAATGGAAAAATATTTTGGCAATATTCCTCGCAAAATATTTATAATGTTTGGGAGTGCATGCCTACAGACGAAAAAAATTGGAGTCAAAACTTTGACGCGGGTAATACACAGCATCACGCAGATAGAGAAAATTGGAATAGATTAGTTCACGGTTATTATCCAGTAGTATCTCAAAAAGTAGGTTATGACAAAAAATTTGTTGCTTGGTTATTGAAGGATCTAGTGCTAATTAAAAATATAATTTTAAACGATACCATTATAAACGACGACGATAGGAAAATGATCCGGAATGTAAAAATGGAAAATGTAAGTTTACAAGATTTGAATGCATATAAAATTACATTATGGAGTCAAGTGAGAAAAGCTACAGAAACTCCTATGTCAACATACTTACTAGGAAAGGGTATGAGTTTGGATGAGGCAAAAAATAAAAACCTTTTTGGACTACAAGGATTTTTGAACACTGTAAATAGTTTTGAGGAAAGCAAATGAAAAAGAAAACTCCAAGAAGCATATTCTCTTTATTTCCATTATTAGCAGCATGTCAGCACAATGGCAATGATAGTAATGGCGAGCCAATTAGTTTAGCCGGCGATGATATTCTTAAAGTTGATAAAAATGAACCAGTAGCAGTAATTTTAGATTATTTTCAAGCTGGTTCAACTATACACGGGCCGTTGGTGTTGCAAAACTTTTACGGATCATTTGGCAACGATTACAAAGAGGTTACTGTAATAGCCGAAGATGTAGATGTCGATAAATCACCTATTCCTTTGATGAGAGCATATCAAGACTTTAAGCCGGATGTGATTAATTTAAGTTGGGGAACTACAGAAAATATTCAGTATCCTATGTTTAGCGAATATAATAGTTTACATAAAAATTCTTTAGAAAAACAAACTATTGATACACTTGTACAACTATGGGAAAATGGCACGACTGTAACAGCCGCAGCTGGTAATTATGGACAAGAAGGAACAGTAGGGCCATGGGGTTATAGTATCTTTCCTATTATGGTAGGAGCATATCTTCAGTTTGAGGATGATAATATAGCCGATTGGAGTAACACTGGAGGAGCTGTTGTTCATTATTACGAAATGGGCGATGGATGGGGCCACGAAGGAACTAGCTTTAGTGCGCCAAGAGTTGCAGGACACGTTGCCTTAATCAAACACGACAACCCTGGCATCAGTGAAAGCAGCGTAAGAACTGTGTTAGAAAAAAATAGCTTGTATGAGTTTGAAGCTGGATCATATGTGCAAAAATTAGATACAATCACTAATACTGATCCAACTATAGATACTAGAGTGCGTGTGGAAGCAGTATTTGAACTGTTCGAAGGCCGTAACCCTACGCAGGACGAACTTGACTATTGGATTGACCAAGTAGATAATCGCGGAGTTGATTTAGGCGATTTAGCAAAAACTTATGCTATGAATGGAATACAAACAGACGATATTCCGCCCATTGAAAGAATGCAGGCATTTTATCATTTTTGGCTAAACAGAGAAAGCGAAGACAGTGAAATTGTAGATATGTTTGAAGAAATGATTTTCACAGACAATTGGAACATTACCTTTGACAATTTTATAGAAAAAGAAGAGATTGACACTGAGTATAGTTTTGTATATAATAACTATGATGTACTTGCAACAGAGGTAATAGCATGAAAGAATTATGGGTAGAAAAGTATCGTCCAAAGACAGTAGATGGATATGTATTTAGAGATGAAGCACAAAAAAATCAAGTCAAAACATGGATTAAAGACAAGACTATTCCGCACTTGCTTTTTAGTGGCAATGCTGGGATTGGCAAAACTACTCTTGCTAAACTACTATTTAACGAGCTTGAAGTAAACGATCTAGACGTACTAGAAATTAACGCATCGCGAACAAACTCAGTAGATGACGTTCGTGATAAAATTGTAAACTTTGTACAGATGATTCCATTTGGTGACTTTAAGGTTGTGTTGCTGGATGAAGCTGATTACTTGTCGCCAAACGCACAGGCAGCACTACGTGGTGTTATGGAGGAGTATCATACAACAGCACGTTTTATTCTAACATGTAACTATCCAAACAGAATCATTCCAGCGATTCACAGTCGCTGTCAAGGCTTTCACATTGCTAAGATTGACCAAACTGAGTTTACTGCTCGTGTTGCAGAGATTCTTATTACAGAAGGTGTAACGCCTGATCTAGACACGCTGGACACTTATGTAAAAGCAACCTACCCGGACTTGCGCAAGTGTATCAACACTGTACAAATGAATAGTACAGACGGTGTATTAAACAAACCTAATGAAGGTGATACTGGAGAAAGCGACTGGAAACTTGAAATGGTTGAACTGTTTAAAGCAGGCAAGATTCAAGAAGCACGTAAACTATTGTGCGGTGCAATACGTCCAGAAGAGATGGAAGAAGTGTATCGTTGGCTGTATGATAACATTGAATTGTTCGGAAGTGAAGAACAACAGGACCAAGCAGTGCTAACTATCAAACAAGGGATGGTTGATCACACACTGGTAGTTGACCCTGAAATTAATTTGGCGGCAACACTAATTCGCCTTGCGAGGTTATAATGACATATCTTGTTACTGAAAATTGTATAAAATGTAAACATACTGATTGCGTAGAAGTCTGTCCTGTGGATTGTTTTTATGAGGGAGAGAATTTTCTAGTAATCAATCCTGATGAATGTATTGATTGCGGAGTCTGTGAGCCCGAATGTCCAATTGATGCAATCGTACCTGATCATAGTTTAGATCAAGAAGAACAAAACAAATGGTTAGAAATTAATCAAAAATATAGTTTAATCTGGCCTGTAATTACAGAATCAAAAGGTGCACTAGTAGACCATGAAGAATGGACCGATGTTCCAAATAAGTTGTCTGTGTTGTCAGAAAAGCCAGGGGAAGGAGACATATGACCTATATTGCAAATTTTCCTAATGTCGGTTATATAGGACATGAATTTAGCAATGCGGAATTAAAACCTATAAGAAATGAAGTCGAAACTATCCAAGAAAATTTTGATACACATATAAAAATAAATCATTCATTTACCAGTACAGTTAAAAAAGAGTACAAACTTGTTGAATCTGTAAATGCTCTAGAAGCATTAGTATTGCCTTTTGTACCAACTTTCCATGAATTTTTTGACACTAATAAACCTAAAAAAAGTTATTACTTAGAAACGGCTTGGGTAAACTTTCAAGAAGCTGGAGAATTTTTTGCTCCTCATACACACTCAGGTGATTTTAGTTTTGCGTTATATTTACAAGTGCCATTTACAATAGAAGAAGAGCACGAATATTTAAGTTCTATAGATAAACATACAACTACTGCATCCGGATTTAATTTTTTTTATACTGATGCACTAGGAGAAATTAAGCCAAGTTACTTACCTGTTGATAAAACATGGGAAAATAAAATCATAATTTTTCCAGGAAAAATGTTACATTCTGTTCAACCATTTTTTACCTCAACGGAATTTAGGATAACAATATCTGGAAATATAAGGACAAAAGATGATTAAGGCAATACTAGCCTGTGACGATACAGGCGGCGTAAGTAAAAATGGCACACTACCGTGGCCTAATAATAGCACAGACTTGCGATGGTTTAAAGAAAACACAGCAGGCCATGTTGTTGTAATGGGATCTACTACATGGGAAGACCCCCATATGCCTAGACCGTTGCCTAAGCGCACTAATGTGCTAGTAACTACACGCAAAGAAGATTATCCAGGAGCAGATGGTTATATTAGTGGCGACTTAAATACAGAACTAAAAGAGTTAGAAGCAACTTGTCCTGGACTTATTATTTGGGCTATTGGCGGACCAAATATGATTGAACAATGTTTAGGTTCAATTGACGAATTTTATCTAAGTCGTATTCCAGGCGACTACGACTGTGATACACATTTACCTATGAAGAAAATTGAAACACTTTTCAAGGTAAAATGGGAAGAAGAACACCCAGAAGTTAAATTTCAAATATTGGAGAAAAGATGAAGCAATATTTAGACGCATTAAAATACATTCTTGAAAACGGCAAGGATCGTAGTGATAGAACGGGTGTAGGTACACGTGGAGTATTTGGTTATCAAATGCGTTTTGATCTGCGTAATGAATTTCCCGCTGTTACAACAAAGAAACTTGCTTGGAAGAGTGTAGTAAGTGAACTACTTTGGATGCTAGAAGGCTCTAGTGATGAGCGCAGACTAGCAGAAATACACTATGGTAAGCCTAGAGAAGAACTAGTAGGCAAAACTACTATTTGGACTGCTAATGCAGATGCACAAGGTAAAGACTTAGGGTACATCAACGACGATACTACTAAAGACCTAGGCCCTGTATATGGGCATCAATGGCGTAAGTGGGATGCACAACTAGGATTTGTAGATCAAATTGCTGAAGTACTTGAAAATATGTATTACGACCCAGATAGTCGTAGACATATTGTAAGTGCGTGGAATGCTGATAGAGTAAATGTAATGGCACTGCCACCTTGTCATACACTATTCCAGTTTCATATACAAGATGGCGAATTAAGCTGTCAGTTATATCAACGTTCAGCAGATATGTTTTTAGGAGTTCCATTTAATATTGCAAGTTACAGTCTACTAACACACATGTTTGCACAACTTCTTGATCTTAGAGTAGGTGATTTTATCTGGACAGGCGGTGATTGTCATATCTATCAAAATCATATGGAGCAAGTAAAAGAACAAATAACAAGAACTCCCCAAAGCGGTCCTCACTTAATTATGCCTGCGTTTGCAGATTTAGACCAACTTGTAAAAACTACTCCAGACCAGTATAAACTTATAAATTATACTCCAATGGATAGTATTAAAGCACCAATGGCGATATAATATGTTTGATAATGATGAAGATTATGAACTACAGCGCGAAGCAAAAGAAGTTGCTCGCAAAACAATGCAAATGGATGACTGGGAACGATACGTAGAAGGTGCAGCATTCAAAATTTTAAAACTTGAAAGAGAAGTACAACGGTTAAAATTTAATATCTATCTAGGTGCATTTTTACTATTTGGATTGCCTGTTATCCTTGCAGTGCTAGGACTTCGATGAAACATATAAGTGCTTTCTTTGATAGAGTAGAAGACCCTATAGAAAAGTTTGCTTGGTTTCCTGTAAGAAGTAGTTTCAGCAAAAAACGTATATGGTTGAAAAAATACATAGAATTACATATATACTTTGACGAAACTGGTAGGCCTCCAATACAAGGACGTAGTTGGACTTTAAATTACACAAAAAATGAATACTTGCTGTACTTGTTAAAGAAAGGAAAAAATGGGGAAGATTACTGATCGTTATACACTTAATTATGATCCTAACAATCTCTTATTAGTTCTAGGTGATAGCTGGTCATGGGGTGATAGTCTAAAGAATCGAATTCAAGATACCTATGCATCTATACTAGCAGAAAAACTAGGTTTTAGTCTTATTAATAATAGTGTCTGTGGTTGTAGTAATTTTGATATTCTGGATCGGTTGAGTCAAGAACTAAAAAATATTGATGCAAAAAAATATAATAAAATTATTATTATTCTTGGATTAACTGAAACAGGCAGAGAGTGGCACAGATATCAAATTCCAACAAACGACATTGATAATAAGTTTAAAATGATTGAACAAAGCACAGTTGATCGCATAGATTTTTTATCAAAATTACTTCCAGATAATATTCAACTTATTGTTAGTAGAAATTTTACAAATTTTTATCCAGAAACAACTTTACATAATAATAAATTTTTTACTCGTAAAATATGGTGTGAAATAATATCACAAAAATGTAAAGTTGAATGGCCTATAACGTACGGTCCTATTAGTGGCTGTGTGTTTGAACCTATGCTCTCTCGTTATAAAAATGATGCAAGTTTTAAATCTTGGTTTTCTGAAAAAATCGACCTCGCACAAAAAACTTGGGGTTGGTTAGACAATAGTCCTTATAATTATAAAAAGTTCACCAAACATCCAACCGAGGAAGGTCATATTTTATGGGCAGAGTATTTGTTGTTTTTGATAAAGGAATTTAAGTTAAATGAAAAGTAAGTTTATTGATGCATATATGGACGTTGCAGAACGTTTTGCACAACTAAGTTCAGCAGTACGACTACAAGTAGGTGCGATTGTTGTTAAGGATGATCGTATTATCTCTATTGGCTACAACGGTATGCCCAGCGGATGGGATAATTGTTGTGAAGAATGGGACGGTGAGGATGAATGGGGGAATACTATTACCAAAAGTAAAAAGGAAGTACTTCACGCAGAATCAAATGCGATTGCTAAACTTGCCCGATCTTCTGAAAGTGGCGAAGGAGCAACTATTTTTATTACACACGCACCTTGCATAGATTGTGCTAAACTAATCTATCAAAGTGGTATTGCCACTGTGTACTACAAAAATGAATATCGTAGCACACAAGGCATTGATTTTCTTAAAAAGTCAGGTGTTGTTATTCATCACCATAAACTTTGAGAACCTCTTTTACTGCTTGATGTCTTTCTATATCTCCTTGTCCAAAGTTGACTAAATCGATAAACGACGAGTCTGATTGAACTAGTCTATTTGTAAAATCAATTAAACCGTTGTCTTTTAATCTGTCTGCTTGTGCTAAATCACCAGTGACAGCCATCATAGAGCCTTCACCTAAGCGTGTTAGTAGCATTTTCATTTGATTAGGGGTTGCGTTCTGCATTTCATCTGCTAGTATGAAAGCATTCTTGAATGTTCGTCCACGCATATAAGCTAGTGGCGCGATTTCAATAATACCTTCTTCAATCATACCTTCAATTTGTCTAGCATCAAAATACTCTCTTAGGACATCAAAAATAGGTCTAGTCCATGGAGCCATTTTCTGTTCTAGCGTACCTGGTAAGAAACCAAGATCTTCATCAACCGATACTGCTGGACGAGTGACTATGATTTTATCTACTTTGCCCTCCTTAAACATTTTTACTGCGACTTGAACTGCAAGTAACGTTTTACCTGTACCTGCAGGACCTATTCCAAAAACTATGTCTTTGGTGTCATCTAACAGTTTAAGAACATAAGATTCTTGTGATTTATTTCTTGGAAGTATTGTTACTGATTGTTTTTTTTGATGATTGTTAAAATTAACTACATTCGAGTAGTTTTGATTTGCACGTGATTGTGCTTTTCGCTTTGCACCCATTAAAGATCCTCCTTTGGATGTGGAGTAGGGTTGTTATGTTCAGTAGAACATAGTTGCCCTACAAATGTATTTACCAAATTGGATTATTTAAAAACACATAGTTTATCTTTTTACAAAAAAATCATAAGTATCTCGATCAGATAAATAATACTACAAAGGTTAGGTATATAAAATGTATGATTCGTTAGATATTATCAAAAACATAGAATCGATATACGATTCTAATAATTCTTTTAATGTGTTAAAAGATTTTGAAAGAGTGTTAGATCATTTAGATTTATATGTTTATGAAAATTGGTCAGACGGTGAGCTTGCAGAAGGACCTAAAATAGATCGTCACTGGGTTACTTGTTCGTTTATGTGGCCTAAAGATCAAATGCCAGATCCTATGGGAGGAAAACGGCTATTAGATTATGATTGTAAGGTACGCTATAAGAAATCGTCTCTGATTGTTCCTAGAAAAATTGAAAAAGCAGACGATATACGTCCAGGAACAAAAAAAGGAAAACTCGATAGAGAACCAATTTGGGTAGTTGAAATTCAAATGCCAAAGAATTTGATAATGGACATTTATTCGGGATATATGCAAGATGTAAACTTGTCTGCAGAATCTATCCCTCAAGCACCCGAAGTACAACCTGCAGAAGAAGTGGCACAAGCAGCACCGGAAGGAGAAGAGCTATGACTTTAAGAAATGGCGATTTGAGAGACCTTCTCAACAAGGTAGTTGAAATTGATTCGTATAAAAGCAAAATGGGCAACGATTCAGACATTGTAGTCATTACATTTAGCACAATAACAAAAGAGTCTGCAGATGATTTGAGTAGTTTTATTGAAAGAGGCTATCCATTTATATTAGATGCTGATGCTACTCCGGGAGAGACAAGCGACGGCACATATAAAGTTTTTGTAGAAATTGAAAGAAATAAAGATGCTGCAAACAATATCTTTGAAATGATCGACGGTATTTCAAAATTATCAGCTATTGACGAATTAAGATTTAGATATTATAAAAATTTCAAAAGTGAAACACTATCTGTAGAAAATTTACAAAAGGTGCTTCCTGTTTCTGCAGATGACTATGATATAGCAATTCAAGAAAATCGACTACAAAATTATAAAAACTTTTTTAACAAAAGTTTTGTAGAAGATGTATATATGGAAGATGATTTGCTAGTAATCAATAAAGCATATGCAGATCCTGTGGCATTCAAGTTTATAGACTTTGGGCCTACACAAGAAACAATTGATTCAATTACAGAATCATTCAATGCAAATGACTTTGCAGAAATTATTTTTCTTTCTAAATACATTGGAGACTATAACATTACTAAATACGGTAGCAAGCTTACCTTTGATAACGAAGGACACACGCTTGTGTTAGAAAGAGTTATAGTATAAGGATTTAACAAATGGCAGCAGAAGATTTTGGCTTTGAATTCACCGAAGAAATGGTGATAGAGTTACTTCGTGGCAATGAAGAAGCAGAAGACTGGTATGACGCAATGTGTGAGATACTTCCACTATGGGAAGTTGACTCTGCAGAAAGAGTTGCAATGTTTATTGCACAATGTGGTCATGAATCAAATAACTTTAAAGTATTAAGCGAAAACTTAAACTACAGTGCAAAAGCACTAAATGCAATATTCCCAAAATATTTTGAAAGAGCGGGTAGAGATGCTCAAGAATATCACAGACAACCTAGAAAAATCGCAAATGTCATTTATGCGAACCGTATGGACAACGGAGACACAGAAAGCGGTGATGGTTGGAAGTTCCGCGGAGGCGGCATTCTACAACTTACAGGACGATATAACTATACTAAGTTTGGCGAAGAAGTAGAAATGTCACCTGAAGAAGCAGTAGAGTATGTGCGTACCAAAAAAGGCGCATTAGACAGTGCTTGCTGGTTCTGGGATACAAACGGTTTGAATAAGTATGCAGATGCAAAAGATATTAAAGGTGCTACAAAACGCATCAACGGTGGCTATATTGGATTAGAAGATCGCGAAAAGCACTATAAACACGCTATGGAAGTGCTAGGTGGTGATTGGGAACCTGCTGCTATTGTGTATGAAACAGTGCGAGTAGGATCGCGTGGACCTACTGTACGTGCAGTACAAGAGGAATTGGAAATTGGTGCAGATGGAGTCTTTGGTAGAGGTACAGAAGCACACGTTAAGGCTTGGCAAGAGGAAAACGGACTAACACCAGATGGTATTATGGGACCTGCAAGTCTTAAATTAATGTTTGAGGGCTAAATTATGAAACTGTCAGGAATGCTTTTAATTGTTATAATGACTATGGGTGGTATAGGATATTGGTATTACACTGATACACAACGGACTATTGCTGTTCTAACTGAAAACAATGCAAAGTTA
>Ga0181590_10001425_pt1 | contig 20269 bp, 17 predicted proteins | sample 071ome_34_FD_132446 | JGI IMG/M metagenome (GOLD analysis project Ga0181590, IMG submission 132446) | Coastal salt marsh microbial communities from the Groves Creek Marsh, Skidaway Island, Georgia - 071411BT metaG (megahit assembly) | ecosystem: Environmental > Aquatic > Marine > Intertidal...
AAAAACAACGCTTAAGTATCGCAAGAGCAATCGCAAAAGATCCTGAAATTCTTATATTAGATGATTCAGTTTCTGCAGTGGATACAAAAACAGAAGAAGCGATCATTTCTAACTTGTTTAAGATTAGAAAAAACAAAACAACGATATTTATTGCACATCGTATTTCGACTGTAAAACGTATGGATAAAATCATTTTATTAGATCAAGGAAAACTTGTTGGGATAGGGAATCACGTATCACTTCTTAAAACCTCACCTTTATATCAAGATATGGTGAAACGACAGCAACTTGAAACCATGGTAGAAAGTGAGGGTGCTTAGATGAAAGATTTTAAAGAATATACGAGAGAAAAGCCTGATAAAGAAATACTTTCAAGACTCATTTCTTATTTGAAACCTCATAAAAAAAGATTCATCATTGTATTAGTGATGATGCTTATTGGAATAGTAGTACAACTTATACCATCTTTAATTATTGGTGTAACGATTGATGTTGTTATATCTGAAACACTTTCTACAGCTGAAAAACTTAATTATTTAGTCTATTTAGCTGGTGGGTTCATATTACTGCTTGTTATCGCTTTTAATATCGAATACAGACAAGCATTGTGGTTACAAGAAATTGGACAAAAGATTATTTTAACGATGAGACAACAAGTGTTTGATCATATTCAAACCTTAGGTCCAGCACAACTCAACCAAGTACCTGTAGGAAAACTTGTTACAAGAGTGACTAATGATACGAATACACTTTCAGAGATGTATACCAATGTTGCAGCAAATTTAATTAGAAATGTCATTTATTTAATAGGGATTCTTATTGTCTTATTTGTCATCAATTATAAAATCACACTGATCTTGATGTTGTTTTTACCTGTGGTTTTTCTTGCAACGGTTTTATTCAGAAAATACTCAAGAGCATCTTATCGAAAAGTACGATCGAATGTCTCAGAAGTCAATGCTTTTCTATCAGAAAACTTATCTGGTATGAAAATTACACAAGCATTTAATCAAGAACCTAAAAAAAGACAAGTGTTTTATGATAAGTCGAATCAACTTCGTAAAAGTTATATGAATGAAATATTGGTTTTTGGAACGTATCGACCACTAATGTATTTATTTTCTATGATTGGTATACTTCTCATCTTATTTTTAGGTATAGGAGATGTCATCAATCAAGCGACGTATCTCTTTGTTTTTAGTGCCGGATTACTCTTTAGTTATTATAGTTATGTAAGAGACTTTTTTGAACCAATTTTACAAATGGCAGAACAATTTAACATGCTTCAAAATGCATTTGCAAGTGCTGAAAAAATATTTGATGTTTTAGATACGGAACCGGATATTCAAAATGACTTAGATGCAATTGAACTTGAGGCATTTAAAGGATCTATTGTATTTAAAGATGTGTGGTTTTCATATATTCCTGATGAATGGGTTTTAAAAGGTGTTTCTTTTGAAGTGAAACCAGATCAAACCGTTGCATTTGTTGGTGCAACAGGATCTGGGAAATCTACGATACTCAATTTAATTGTTAGAAATTATGATATTCAAAAAGGTCAAATCCTAATTGATGGTATAGACATCAAAAACATAAAAAGAGAAAGTTTAAGAAAGCATATGGGTCAAATGCTACAAGATGTCTTTTTATTCAGTGGGACACTAAAAGATAACATCAAACTTTTTGATGAATCTAAAACCGATGAGGCCATGATAGAAGCTGCAAATTATGTTGGGTTGAATCACGTCATTGATAATTTAAAAGATGGCTATGATCATAAAGTATTAGAACGCGGAAACAACTTTTCTTCAGGTCAAAGACAACTCATATCATTTGCAAGAACCGTGTTATACAAACCTTCATTAATGATTTTGGACGAAGCAACAGCCAATATCGATAGTGAAACTGAAAGTATTATTCAAGAAAGTTTAGAGAAGATGATGAATATCTCTACGATGATTATTGTTGCACACAGATTATCAACCATACAGCATGCAGACCAAATTATTGTGATGAGTCATGGTAAAATAGTTGAAAGTGGGTCGCATCAAGGATTACTTAAAGAGAAAGGCCTCTATTATAATTTATATCAACTTCAATATGAAGAAAGAAAGGATCAATAAACATGTTAAAAAAAGAAGTCATTCAAGCTTTACTTGATGAAGCATTAGAAACAGGTGCTGATTTTGCAGAGTTATTTTTTGAAGACACCAATCAAGAAGTCATACGTGTCACATCCAAAGATGTGAGCAATGTATCCTATAACAATGTACATGGTGTAGGTGTAAGACTTATTAAAAATAACGATGTTGTTTACGGATATTCAAATGAGGTATCTGAAGACAAAGTTCGCGCACTTATTATGTCACTTCGTGCATCGTTTGATGGAGAGAAAAAAGAAGCGGTAGCACTCAAAGATGCACTACCTTTTGATAATAAAATCAAAAGACCTATGGAAGCAGTATCTGCTAAAGAAAAAACAGATAAACTTTTAGCCTTATCTGAAGTGATCCTTTCACATGATCCAAAAATTGTTCAATCAATCACACAATTATTATCATGGAAACAGTCGATTTTGGTTGCAAATTCTAATGGTACATATCAAGATGATGAAAGACATTATGCCCGAGTGATTTTAATGGGTGTTGCAAGTGAAAATGGTCAAATGCAACAAGTGTTTGAAGGTCCAGGACGTGCAATGGGATTTGAAATTTTCGATGACATAGATACGTTTGCACTTGCAAAAGATGTTGCAGAACGTGCGGTGCATATGCTTTCTGCACAACCGATTGTTGCACAAGAAATGCCTGTCGTTCTTGCAAATGGTTGGGGTGGTGTGATTTTCCATGAAGCATGTGGACATCCACTTGAAGCGACTGCTGTTGCCAAAGGCTTATCGCCATTTACTGGAAAACTTGGCCAAGCAATTGGATCATCTGTTGTCACAGCATATGATGATGGAGATGTTGATGGTGCATGGGGTCGTACTTCATTTGATGATGAAGGTATGAAAACACAGAAAAATTTACTGATTGAAAATGGTATTTTGAAATCTTATTTAGTCGATTATCGTAATGGTCTTACAATGAACCATAAACCAACTGGATCTGGACGTAGACAAAACTATAAATTTCCACCAACATCTCGTATGAACACAACATACATTGCGCCTGGTAAAGATAAAGTTGAAGATATTATTAAAGATACAAAATATGGTTTATATGCAAAACAACTTGGTGGTGGTCAAGTTTCTCCAGCAACAGGGGAGTTTAATTTCGCAGTATCTGAAGGCTACATGATTGAAGATGGAAAACTTACAACACCAGTGAAAGGTGCCATGCTCATTGGTAAAGGACATGAAGTTTTATTTAAAATCGATCGTGTCGCAGATAATTTAGATTTCGGTCAAGGGATGTGTGGATCTATTTCAGGATCTATTCCAACAGATGTTGGACAACCAACGATACGCGTCTCTAAAATGACTGTTGGTGGTTCAGGAGGTCAAGCATGAATACAAAAAAATGGATAGAATTAGGACTTTCTAAAGGGTTATCAGATGTAGAAATATCTGTGTCTGAATCCTCTTCATTAAAACTTGTCGCATATGAAGGTAAAATTGAGCAAAATACGATTTCAGATGTTTCAACTGTCTCTATTAGAGGCATATATGAAGGAAACATTGGAAAAGTAAGATTTGAGTACATTTCTGATGAACAAGTTGATAAAATGCTTGATAAAGTTATTGAAAATGCTAAAGTCATTACGGTGAAAGAACCTGCAATTATTTATGAAGGGTCTGCTTCATATCCTGAGGTGAAAGCAAATGATTTTGATTTTTCAAGTATTGATATGACGAAAAAAGTTTCTGATTTGATTACGCTTGAAACAACCATTAGAGCAAATGAAAAAGTTTCAAATGTTCAAACCGCAGTTTATCAAGAAAATAGTAGTGGTGCCATTCTAACAAACTCTAAAGGGTTACATTTAACAAGAAAAAATCGTTTTGCATATGCTTATGGAATTGGTGTCTTTAAAGAAGGAGACGATATTAATACAGCGTATGAATTTGATATTTTTAAAACGTATGAAGCATTTGATCCTAACAAACTTGCAAATATTACGATTGAAAAAGGATTGAAACGTTTAGGTGCTGTATCCTTACCAACAAAATTTTATCCAGTAGTTTTTTCTAATGAAACATTCTCAGATTTATTAAGTGTTTTCTCAAACTTATATTCTGCCGAGTCTGCATACCGTCATTTAACGCCTTTTGAAAATAAAGTTGGTGAAAAGATTGCACAAGCTAATTTTAATTTAATTGATGATCCATTACATGAAAACGCATATTTCCAAATTCCTTTTGATGATGAAGGGGTTGCTTGTCAAAAAAAATATGTCATTAAAGATGGTATTTTTCAAGGATTTATGAATGATCTTAAAATGGCGACAATGATGAAACAAGCACCTACTGGTAATAGTTTTGGTGGCGGCATCCGTACAACCAATATGTATTTAGAACCAGGTGAATTGTCATTTGACGACATGATCGCTACCATTGAAGATGGAGTTTATATTACCGATTTAGTCGGATTACATGCTGGCGTAAAAACAATATCTGGTGATTTCTCTCTTCAAGCAAGTGGGTTTAAAATTGAGAATGGAAAGATTGCATTTCCAGTCAATATGATTGTTGTCTCAGGGAATTTCTTTGACGTGATGAACAATCTTGTGACACTTGCAAGTGATCTTAAATTTGATGTCTCAGGATTTGGTAGTCCAAGTGTTCATGTTAAGTCATTATCCATTAGTGGTGAAACGAAATAATACGCCTTTGGGCGTATTTTTTTATTGATTTTTTCTTAATATGTAAAACTATCGAAACAAACGTTTTCATAAGTGATAATACCTGTAATATTGATATACTTATCATGTACATAAATAAGGAGCAATTATGAGCAAATATAGTGTTAAAAGACCAATTACTGTGTTAATGGGCGTTCTAATTATAATCGTATTAGGGTTATTTTCAATTACAAGATTACCATTAACGTTATTTCCAGAAGTAAATTTACCTTTTGTAGTGACAGTGACATCGTATCCTGGAGCAAGTCCAGAAGAAATTGAAAGTGCTGTTTCTGAGCCTTTAGAAGCTGCTGTTTCGACAATAGGAAACTTCTCAACGGTTACATCGCAATCCAATGAGAACTTTGCAATTTCTTTTGTGACGTTTCAAGATGGTACAAACTTAGATAGTGTCACCGTTGAATTAAGAGAAATTATTAATAATTTAACATTTCCTGAGGGTGTTGGAAACACCTCTATTTTAAGATTATCTCCAGACTTATTACCGGTAATGAATATTACAATGTATCGAACGTTTGATGCATCAATTTCTGATGAAGAGGCACTCATTTTAAATACAGAGTGGATCACGAGAGATATTTTAAATGAATTAAAAAGCATTCCTGGTGTTGCAGATGTGAGTTTAACGGGTGCAGCTGATGTTGTTTTAGAAGTGAATTTAAATGAAGCTACATTAGAGACATTAGGATTAACACAAGATGATGTCTTAAATACATTTAACGAACAAAATACAGAAGGACTCGTTGGTGCAGCCATTGATGAAGGTGTTATTAGATTACTTTATTTAGGGAATGCACCAGAAACACTTGATCAAGTAAAAAACACACCAATTTTTTATGATAGTGGTGAATTGTATACACTCGAAGATTTATCAACCTCTGTTAAATTTGTGAACGATGCGACAGATAGTTATTCAAAAGTGGATGGTCGTCAAGGCATTCAAATCTCTTTTCAAAAACAATCGGATGTAGGGATCACAGAAGTTACAACACGTATCTTAAATAAGTTAGATAGTTTGATTGAAGATAGTCCTTATGAAGCGTCATATGATGTCTTATTTGATCAAGGCGCATTTATTACTGATTCTATTAACTCTGTCTTTTTAAACTTACTCATTGGTGGGTTACTCGCTGTAGGTGTCTTATTCGTCTTTTTAAGAGATATTAAACCAACGATTATTGTAGGACTTGCCATCCCTATTTCAGTTGTTGCAGCCTTTTTATTAATGTTTTTATCAAACATTTCACTCAACATTATTTCGATGGGTGGGTTAGCATTAGGTATTGGGATGCTCGTAGATAACTCGGTCGTTGTTATTGAGAATATATATAGGTTATTGTCTGAAGGTAAATCAAAAGTTGAAGCGGCCATTGTTGGTGCAAAAGAAGTTGGAGGTGCCATTGCTGCATCTACGATTACAACTGCTGCGGTGTTCTTACCAATCTTCTTTATTGAAGGACTTGTTGCAGATATCTTCATTCCAATGGCACTTACGATTGTGTATTCATTAGGGGCAAGTCTTGTGATCGCATTATCGATGGTTCCGTCTATGGCATCTCGCTTTTTAAACGATCAAGTAATCAAAGAAGAATCTAAAACTTCTAAAGCCTTTAAAAATGTTTATAAAAAGAGTGTGTTATTTTCAATAAAATATAAATGGCTTACTTTTTTAGTCATTATTGCTTTACTCATTGGATCATCTGCTATTGTATTTGCGAGAGGGTTTATTTTGATTCCGCCAACAGATGAAGGGACAATTTCTGTAGATATTAATTTTACAGGTGATTTAGAATTTACTGATCAAACGGCATTTGCAGATCAACTCACATTTGATTTACTTGCATTAAGAGATGTGGATTCCGTATCAGCAACTTTAGGTGGTGGATTTGTTTTTGGTCCTCCTCAAGCGCAAGGTTCAGGTGAGACACTTGCATTGACCGTGACTCTCAAAGAAGATAGAACAGATTCTACGCAAGACAATGCAGTATTCATTGAAAACTTTATTTTAAATTATGATTTTAAAGACTTGGACAATATTTCTCAAGACAATTTACTAGAAGTTGCAGTTTCAACACAAGATTCAACTGCAGGGGCATTTGGTCCAACAGGAATTACAGCAAAAGTATCTGGGTTTGATTTATTAACACTTGAACGTATCGCCAATGATTTAGTCGATATTATGAGTGATATCGAAGGTGTTGAAGATCCAGATAATGGTATTAATGTGGGTGCTGATCGTATTTTTATTGATGTCGATCAAGAAGCTGCCATTCAGTTAGGGTTAACAAATCAAGATGTGATTGATAACTTTAATCTAGCTTTTAGTTTATTAGGTAATATTGCAACAACAGACACTTTAGATGTCTTTATTGATGGTGTCACATATACATTAAATGTACCAACTGATGCGGCACTTGGTTTGTCTCTAGATGTTTTTGGTGATTATGAACAATTTCTAGGTGGCGTGATGTTATTTGATGATGACGTAAGAGCACTGATTGATCGTTCATATGATGAGGATTTATATGGACCTTTATACGTTCCAAATTTCTTGCTTCCTACTTACGAAGAAGGTACACCTGTTCAACTCATTGTGAATCCTGGTGTATTTATAACAATGGATGAAAATAATGATCCTGTTGCATTTACGACATTTGATCCACTCAATCCAATGGCAGCAACACCACTTTCAAGTTTAGGTGTCTCTGTTTATGGGGATCAATCTGTAGTAGACATTTCTAAAGTGACTGGGTTTGCAACCATTAATACTGATGGTAATTCTAGATATTTAGAAGTTACGGCAGGTATTGCAGATGGTTTTAATGTGACACTTGTGTCAGAAGAAGTTGTAGATGCTGTCAATGCATATTTAGAATCTGAAACGTTCTTAAGTTATGGTAGTGGTTATACTGTCACATTTGCAGGAGAAAACGAAGAAATTCAAAGTTTATTCTTAGATCTTGCATTAGGACTTATTGTCGCCATATTAATTGTGTATATGGTCATGGCCATTCAATTCCAATCACTAAAATATCCTCTTATTATTTTAGGAACGATTCCACTTGCATTTACTGGAGGTATGCTTGCATTACTTGTTACAGGAAGTAATTTAAGTTTAGTGGCACTTGTTGGATTTGTCCTACTTGTTGGGATTGTTGTTAATAACGGAATTGTCTTAATTGATTACATGAATCAATTAAGAGAACAAGGTCATGGGGTCATAGATGCAATTGTCACTGCAGGTCAAACAAGGTTACGTCCGATATTTATGACGGCACTTACAACTGTAATTTCACTTTTTATCTTGGCACTCGGTGTTGGAGAAGGATCTGAACTCTTACAACCACTTGCAATCACAGCCATTGGTGGACTTTTATATGCAACATTGTTAACATTACTTGTTGTACCGACCATTTATGCGATGTTTAACAGAAAGCAAATTAAAAAAGAAAATGCATAAACATAAAGCGATGGAAACATCGCTTTTTTATTGAAGAGATTCATTTTTTATGGTATCATGAATTATATTTTAAGGCATACCTTAAAAAAGAGAATAAGATGGATGTAATTTTTGCGTTTTTACTCACACTATTTGCTGGACTTGCAACAGGGATTGGAAGTATTTTTGCATTTTATAAAAAAGTTAAACAAGAAACATTATTATCATTTGCATTAGGATTAAGTGCAGGTGTGATGATATATGTTTCTTTTATTGAAATCTTTCCAAAAGCATATGATGCATTATCCGTAAGTTTTTCATCTAATGAAGCTTATATTTATACAACGTTAGCATTCTTTTTTGGAATGGGGTTAATTGCACTGATTGATTATTTAATACCAGACAAAGATAATCCACACGAATTTATTGATGATCAATCAGGAAAAGGTAAGAAGAAAAAACTTATGCGTTTAGGGTTATTTTCTGCACTTGCCATTGCGATTCATAATTTTCCAGAAGGACTTGCAACATTTATTGGTGCGCTTGAAGATCCTACATTAGGGATTAGCATTGCGATTGCCATTGCAATCCATAATATTCCTGAAGGTATTGCAGTTGCAGTTCCAATTTATCATGCGACAAATTCTAAGAAAAAAGCGGTTGGATATACATTGTTATCAGGACTTGCTGAACCACTAGGTGCTCTTATAGGGTTTGTCTTATTAAGATCGATATTTACTGAGACAACATTTGGATTACTTTTTGCCTCTGTTGCAGGCATCATGGTGTATATTTCTTTAGATGAATTATTACCTGCTGCTGAAAAGTATGGGAAACATCATTTATCAATTTCTGGGTTAGTACTCGGTATGATGATTATGGCACTATCACTCATATTATTTTAGGAACGATTCCACTTGCAATCACAGCCATTGGTGGACTTTTATATGCAACATTGTTAACATTACTTGTAGTCCCGACCATTTATGCAATGTTTAATAGAAGACAAATGAAAAAAGAAAGCAAATAAATAAAAAAAGCGATGGAAACATCGCTTTTTTATTGAAGGGATTCATTTTTTATGGTATCATGAATTATATTTTAAGGCATACCTTAAAAAATAATGTAAAAAAGGTGATACATATGACATGGTTTATTAATCTTCCAGCAATCCTACAAGCACTTATGGCGACATTATTTACTTGGGGGATAACTGCATTAGGAGCATCAATGGTTTTCTTTTTTAGAGTAATAAACAAGAAAATCTTAAACGGTATGCTAGGGTTTGCCTCAGGTGTAATGATTGCTGCAAGTTTTTGGTCTCTTTTAGCGCCAGCTATAGAAATGTCTGAAAATAGCGGAGTGATTAAATGGTTACCTGCTTTAATCGGATTCTTAAGCGGGGGGTTATTTTTATTTTTAACAGATAAGTTATTACCACACGTACATATCGGTCGCACGGTTAAAGAAGCTGAAGGTATAAAAACATCTTGGCAAAGATCTGTTTTACTTGTTTCAGCAATTACATTACACAATATACCTGAAGGGCTTGCAGTAGGTGTTGCATTTGGAGCTGTTGCAACAGGTATGCCTGGTGCGAGTGTTTATTCAGCAATTGCATTAGCTATTGGTATTGGCTTACAAAATTTTCCAGAAGGTGCAGCAGTCTCCATTCCTTTAAGAAGAGAAGGTTTTTCAAGAAAAAAAGCATTTTTATACGGACAAGCATCAGGAATTGTTGAACCTATCGCAGGTGTTTTAGGAGCTGCAGCAGTTTTAATTTTTACACCATTATTACCATATGCACTTTCTTTTGCTGCAGGTGCTATGATTTATGTTGTCGCAGAAGAATTGATTCCTGAAGCACAACAAGAAAAGATGCATTCAGATATAGTAACAATTGGAGTTCTATTAGGCTTTGCATTAATGATGTTCTTAGACGTTTCTTTAGGTTAAAAAATATAACAAAATTTTTTACTCATCTTATTTCTGAGCTATATAATCAGTATTAAATGTCGTATATTAGGAGTTGATATGTTACATAAAGCAGAAGAAGACTATATTAAATTCATATTTGAGGCAACTTCGAATCATCAGATGTATTTAAGTTTGAAAGAAATTGCGTCTTATTTTTCATATACAGAACAAAGTGTGAATGAAATGATTAAAAAACTCGATAAAAAAGGATATGTTTCTTACGTCCCATATCAAGGCGTAAAACTTCTTAAAAAGGGAAAAAACGAAGCCATTAGAATGATTCGTTCACATCGTATTTGGGAAGTCTTTTTAGAAAAATACTTAGGCTATTCATGGGAAGAAGTTCATAAAGAAGCAGAACATTTAGAACATGCTGGTTCAGAGAAGATGATTGAAAAAATGTATGCTTTTATAGGTAAACCTAAAACTTGCCAACATGGCAATCCAATACCAAGTTATGACGAACCGTTTGAATCTAATGCTTACCAAACACTTTTTGATTTAGAAGAAGGGGTGTTTTTTAAAGTACTTCAAGTAAAAGATAATTATGAATTATTGTATTTTTTGAATAGTCAGAACATTCAAATTGGTGATGATTTAAAGATAATAAAAAAATATCCAGCGCTATCACAAATTGAAATTATGCATCAAAATTATACAATGTTTATGAGTGATAAAATCGCACAAATGATTCAAGGAAAAACACATGATTAGTTATGATAAGCATGGGTATGACCTTGCTGAAGAAATTCTAGAATTATCCATTAAAAATCAAAAAGCATTATTTAAAACCATTGAAAGCGATATTGCTGCTGATTTTTTGCCGTATGTAGAAGCTCAAATAAAAGTGCAAGTTTTTTTAAGATTTCCAATTTCAAAACAAAAAGAAATAGTATCTAAAATGGCATCTGATGATGTTGTTGATCTACTAAGATTACTACCAGAACCTTTAAAAAATAAATTGCTTAAAGCTAATGATGATCAAATAATCATTGCAAAGATATTAGAATTAGATGAACATACGATTGGAGCTCATGTTAATATAGATTATTGTGATGCAGAAATTACTGCATCCGCAAAAGAAGTTACGAAGAAACTCATCAAAGAAGCACCATATCTTGATATTGTAGATACTATATTCATACACGAGTCTCATGTTTTTAAAGGAGTTGTTGAATTAAAACATTTACTGAAAACACAAGCTGATGTGAAAATGATTGACGTATTGAATCATTATGAAACTTGCTATGAAGATGATTCTATTGATAAAGCGATTCATATTTTGAAAACAACGAATCAGAAAATGTTACCAGTGCTCAATCATAAACAACAATTATTAGGTGTCATCACACTCGATGATGCGTTAGATTTACTTGAGGAAGAAGCGATTGAAGATTTTGAGAAAATGATCACAGCAAGAATGAGTAATGAAAGTACATTTGTTCGTGCTGCCTTTCAGAGATTACCGTGGCTTGTAATGGTACTTGTGCTATTTATTCCGATGTTATTTTTATCCCATCAGTTTGAATCCATTATCGAAAAAGTCGTTGTGCTCATGTTATTTCAACCACTAATTCTTGGTACTGCCGGAAATGTAGCCACACAAATACTTGCAATCACCTTGCAAAACTTAACAAAAGATCATTCAAAATTGAATAGAACAATAAAAAAAGAATTGATAACATCATTTATGATTTCTTTTTCAATAGCCTTTGTCGCCTTAATTTTCATTTTTATCTACGGATCAATAAGAGGTTTTCAAACCCCTTCACCATTAGAGTTTTCACTTGTAATAGCATCTAGTTTAGCATTAACACTATTGCTATCTCCAATTATTGCAATGTTAGTTCCTATTACTTTAAAGTCACTAAAAATAGATCCTGCAATTGCATCTGGACCATTCATAACAACATTAATCGATATTACTGCAATACTTATTTATTTTAGTGTCGCAACCCTTTTATTAGGAGCATTGTTATGAGTCTAAAACAAACTAAAATTTCTTTTAAAAGAAATCCACAGAGTTTTATCTCTTATTATCTAGATGCAAAAACACAAGAAAAAACAAAACAATTGAAAACATTATCTCAAAAAGAGATTATCCATTTTTTTACCTTAATCGATATAAAAGAAAAAGATTTCTCTTATAAGCATCTATCACTACAAACAAAACGATTTTTAATCAAACATTTACCATCTGATGAACTTGTTCAATGGATTCGCCATAGTGAGTATCAATCAATTTTATTAACTCAATTAGATGTTCAAAAAAAACACCACATCGAAAAAATATTAATGTATCATGAGACTCGTGTTGGTAGCATGATGCAAGTAGATTACGTTTCTATTAATGCTAATCAAACTGCAGGAGAAATACTTAATTATATCATTTCTGAAGTTTCTGAATATACATATATGGATGTATTATGGGTTCTTGATAACGAGCATAAACTTCTAGGCAAAATATCGTTAAGCCAAGTTTTGATAGCGAGAAAAAACACAAAAATTGAAAATGTTTATTTACCTTTAACAACCTTTTTACATCCTAATGATGACATTACTCAAGCAGTACAGAAAATGATGAATTACGATAAAGAAGCGATTGCTGTTATAGAAAACGAAAGACTCGTAGGCATCATTACTTCTGATGACATTTTTGATGAGCTTATTGATAGCTATGAGGAAGATTTTCAAAAGCTTGCAAATATTCATCATTTTGATGCAGGTGATAAATCAATTGAAAGATATAAGAAAAGAATGCCTTGGTTATTTATTGCACTCATAATCAATACAATGGTTGCATTCACACTTTCAATATTTGAAAATACATTATCACAAGTAACATTATTGGTATTGTTTCAACCTTTAATACTTGGTATGAGTGGAAATATTTCAACACAAGCTTTAGGTATAACCTTACTATCATTAGATGATCATCATTTTAGTATAAAAAAACATCTCAAAAAAGAAAGACAAATTGGCATGATCAATGCACTCATCATAAGCATACTTACACTTGTTTTCTCCTTTACACTACTAATGATATTAGGTTCTTCAACAATACAAAGTTTTCTAATTGGCATACAAGTGAGCCTATCATTATTGGTTGGTATGACAGTTGCAACGAATCTTGGATTGCTGATGCCACTCATGTTGAAAAAATTTAAAAAAGATCCAGCAGTTGCATCAGGACCCCTTATCGCAACACTGAATGATTTTATTGGCTTAGTGATTTATTTTTCTATTGCGACCATATTTTTGGCCATATTATGATATAATTTTATTTAAGAAAAGAGGCAAAAAATGACACAACTAAAACATTATTTAGAAACAAGAAAGAAATTAAAAGCGTATGAATATGTCATGTGGTTGATGAGTTGGGATGCTGAAACTGAAGCACCTAAAAAAGCACTCGAATATCGTTCGAAACAACTTGAAGTGATGGCAGGAGAAGTTTATGCCATTCAATCAGATGATCAATATGTTCAAGCGATAGAGTCATTACACGAACAACTTGATACATTAGATAAAGATTTACAAACAGAAATTAAAAAAGAATTTAGAGAGCTTAGATTTATTAAAAAAGTACCTAAAGATGCATATATTGCATATCAAGTCTTGCTTTCTAAAAGTGTACCTTTATGGGCTGAAGCAAAACATAAAAACGATTTTAACATGTTTGCACCAACATTAAAAGAAATTGTTTTATACCAAAGAAACCTTGTCAAATACCTAGAAGAAGACCATTTAAAAGGATATGATCTTTTACTAGACATGTATGAAGAAGGATTTACACAAAAAGAATATGATTTCTTTTTTGATACATTAAAAAAAGAACTCGTAGAGTTTGTAAAAGAAGTTACAAAAGATCCAAAACCGCTACATCCAAAATTAATAAATGGTCCATTTGATAAAGAAAAGCAAAAAGTGTTTAGTGAATATTTATTAGATGTCTTTTTCTATGATAGAGAAAGAGGGCTCTTAAAAACTTCAGAGCATCCATTTACATCAGGTGTTACTTCTGTAGATACTAGAATTACGACGCGCTATTTAGAAGATAACCTTGCTTCATCCATATTTTCAACGATTCATGAAATGGGTCATGGATTATATGAAATGCAAAATGATCCTAAATATGATGATACGTATTTACATGGTGGGACATCGCTTGGTATTCATGAATCACAATCACGTATGTATGAAAATATGATCGGAAGATCAAAAGCATTTTGGCAAGTGCATTATAAAAAACTTCAAGAAGTATTTGCACCTCAATTAGATGATGTGACACTGGGTGATTTCATGGACTACATGAATCATAGTGCACGCACGTTGATTCGTGTGGAAGCAGATGAATTAACATATGCACTCCATATCATGGTACGTTATGATATTGAAAAACGTCTCATTTCTGGAGACATTGAAGTAGAGGATTTACCACAAATATGGAATGATACGTATGAAGCGTATTTAGGCATACGACCATCAACAGATACTGAAGGTGTTCTACAAGATATACATTGGTCTGGTGGATCATTTGGATATTTCCCAACGTATGCGCTTGGGTCTGCTTATGGTGCTCAAATATATGATGCAATGTCAAAAGATATTGATGTTGAAGAAGCCATCAAAAACAATAATATTCAAGCAATTAATGCATGGACAAAAGAACATATTCATCAATTTGCACAATCAAAAACACCAAAAGAAATTATGTTGATTGCAACCAAAAAACCATTTGATCCAATGCATTATGTGAATTATTTGAAAGGGAAATACGCAAAATAAAAAGGTCTCTTGACCTTTTTTTGGTATCTTTATGAAAGTAAAAGCAGTCGATTATGCACATGACGGACGTGGCGTTGTAAAAACAGGTAAAGACTTAGTGTTTGTACCTAATTTAATGATAGGCGAAGAAGCTGAGATCACGATCACTTCAAATAAAAAAAATTACAGTATCGGTGAAGTAAAAAACTATCTTTCTTTGTCTAAAGAACGGGTCACACCACCCTGTATGTATTATCAACAATGTGGTGGCTGTCAACTTCAACATATGTCATATGATCACCAACTCAATATGAAACAAAAACGAGTTTCTGATGCTCTGAAACATATCGCGAAATTATATGTGCCTGTCGATGACATCATTAAAAGCAATTCACCATTTCAATATCGAAATAAAATACAAATGGCGTTTGCTAATACAAAAGAAGGACTTATTGCTGGTTTTTATCAAGCAAAAACAAAAAAAGTACTCAATATCAATACGTGTCTTATTGAACACGAAGAAGGCAATCATGTTATTCAAACATTAAAGACTTTATTAGATTCTTATCATATAAAAGCATATGATCCTATTACTAAAAATGGATGGATCAAGCATGCAGTTGTTAAAAAAGGGATTCATACAAATGAACTCATGCTCATCATTATTAGTCAATCAGAAGGATTCAAAAAACAAGTACAAATCATCTCAGCGCTCATTCAAAAACATCCTAATATTAAAACCATTATTCATCAAGTCAATCCCTCTATGTATAAAGTCATCGGTGATACAGATCATGTCATTTACGGAGATGGTTTTATTCATGATACATTGGGTGAGTTTACTTTTAAAATTAGACCACAGTCATTTTATCAAGTCAATCCGCCTCAAGCAAAAAAATTATATGATCTTGCGTTAGATCTTGCAAAAATCAATAAACAAGATACGGTATTGGATGCATATAGTGGTGTAGGGACGATCAGCTTATTTGCTGCGAAAAAAGCAAAACATGTGACAGGTGTTGAACTCATTGAAGATGCTGTTTCTGATGCAAACTATAATGCCACTATCAATCAAATAGATAATGTGAAATTTGTATGTGACGATGCCGAGACATTTATGGCATCGAACCAAGTACATTTTGATATTGTTATTGTAGATCCTCCAAGAGATGGGCTTAAACCCTCTTTTATTGACGCAATCAAATTGATGAAACCTAAAAAGATGGTGTATATATCTTGTGAGCCTTCTTCATTAGCAAGAGATTTAAAACAATTAAAAACGCTATTTAATGTTAAAAAAGTTGTTCCAGTGGATATGTTTAGTCAAACCTTTCATGTAGAAACCGTGACATTGTTAGAACTCAAATAATCATTTTTAAATGCTATAATATTCCTATGACACAAGTGGTATGGTTAAAGCGTGATTTACGTATAAGAGATCATGCACCTTTATTTCAAGCAAGTCAATTAGGGGACGTATTACCGCTCTATATTTTAGAGCCTTTTTTGTTTGAAAAAGACGTATTTTCAAAAAGACATCTCACATTTATTGTTGAAAGTTTAGAAGATCTTAAGGCTTCATTCGCTTCAATTGGACTATCTTTATTTGTTTATATCGGAGATGCCAAAGAAATATTCCAACAAATATATGATACTTACGGGACATTTTGTTTGCATAGCCATATGGAACATGGCACCAATCTCACCTATGAAAGAGATTTAGAAATTAAAGAGTGGACAATTCATCATCAAGTTACTTGGACAGAATATAAAATGTTTGGTGTAAATCGCGCTCATGGTTTCAAATACCGATTAAGAGATTTTCATGGTTGGTTAAAAGAAGGTATCCTACCAATTCCTAAAGAGCCTCAACCTTTTATAGATCATAAAAAGATCTTTAAAGATACACTTAAAGATTTGCTTGAACTAGAAGTGAAAGGCGCATCAATTTCATTTCTCAAAGGTGGGGAATCCGAGGGCATCAAACGTGCAAAAGCTTTTTTTGATCAACGTTATAAAAAATATCAAGTGTACATCAATAAGCCTGCACTAAGTATTCATTCGTCTTCTTTATTGAGTCCTTATTTAGCTTTTGGGATTCTATCAATTCGCATGCTTCATTTATCCACTCAGAAACATTTAAAAACGATAAAAGATCCTTTTTTAAAAAAACAATTAGAAGCATTTGAAAAAAGATTATATTGGCATTGCCACTTTATTCAACGTGTGGAGAGACACCCAGAGCTAAATGAAGAAGCCTGGGATAAAAAACTTGAAGGAATTAGAGAAACGCGTCAAGATTTATATGATGCATTCAAAGAAGGAATAACTGGCTTTCCCATTGTAGATGCTTGTATCAGAGCACTTAAAATAAGAGGATGGATTAATTTTAAACAACGTGCGATGATCGCATCGTTTGCATCGAATGTTTTACTTTTAGATTGGCGTGATGTTGGTGATATTTTGGGTGCCTATTTTATTGATTATGAACCGGGCATTCATTGGAGTCAAATTCAAATGCAAGCAGGATTAAATCCTTATCGTCATGTGCCAATGTATGATGTCATCAAACAAAGTCATATGCATGACAAAGAAGCATCCTTTATTTATGAAATGATTCCTGAATTAAAAAACATTCCTGTACCTGATGTATTTACACCTTGGACATTAAAACATAATCCATATATAGCGCCAGTCATTGATTTAGAGACACAATTTGAAAAAAGTAAGAAACTATTATACGAAAGAAAAAAACAAAAGAAAAAAATTCCTAATTTATTCGGAGAAAACATATGATTACGTTTAGACAAGCACAAAAAGAGGATGTTAAACTTATCCTACAATTCATAAAAAAGCTTGCGAGATATGAAAAAATGATAGATGAAGTGATTGCGACTGAAGACATCTTATTAGAGTCTATCTTTATAAAGAAACAAGCGAATGTCTATTTTTTGACAAAAGATGATAAAGAAATAGGATTTGCAGTTACCTATCATCAATTTTCAACGTTTGTTGGAAAATCAGGATTATTTTTAGAAGACATCTTTATTGATGAAGAGGAAAGACATCAAGGATATGGAACGTTATTTTTTAAATTTTTAGTGTCTCAAGCATTAGAAATGAAATGTGCACGCTTTGAATGGAATTGTCTCAATTGGAATCAACCATCGATAGATTTTTATGTGTCTTTAGGTGCAAAACCTTTAGATGATTGGACGACATTCCGCATGATTACATCTGATATGCAGTCATTTTTAAATAACAAAAAAAGTGTATAATGATAGAGAGGGAACCTATGGAATTATTAGAAATTTTAGAATTGCGATTCAAGAAACATCCACATAGACATTTAAATATAGCGTTTAAAGACATTGAATCAAAACTTAAGCAATACATAGACATCATCCAACGCATGGAAGATACGGGTGGTGAACCAGATGTTGTCTTACTTGATGATACGCTATATGTCATAGATATGGCAAAAGAATCACCTAAGTTACGTGGAAGTTTGTGTTATGATAAACAAGCAAGACTTGAAAGAAAAAAATTTCCACCTGCATCGTCAGCAATGGAAGAAGCACAGAAGATTGGGATTCAAATGTTAGATGAAACCATGTATAAAAAACTTCAAGACATAGAAGATTTGGATTTAAAGACATCTTCTTGGATCGCAACAGATGAGACCTTAAGATCTTTAGGTGGTGCATTATTTGGAGATAAACGTTATCAACGTACATTCATTTATCATAATGGGGCGGATTCTTATTATGGTGCTAGAGGATTTAGAGGATATATTAAACTTTAGGAGTTCATATGAAACAATTTTTTAAAGAATTTAAAGCCTTTATTTCAAAAGGAAATGCACTTGATTTAGCCATTGGTCTAGTTTTAGGGACGGCCTTTAATAATATTGTTAAAAGTTTAGTCAATGATGTGATTATGCCTTTATTTAGTCTTATCGGTGGAAGAAGTATGAGTGCTTGGTTTTTCGTTTTAAGAGGCACACAATCATATAATGAAACTTTAGGGACGTATGTATTTTCAGAAGATGCCATTGTTTTATATTATGGTCAGTTTTTAAACTCAATTTTAGATTTTTTCATTATTGGTTTATCGATATTTCTTACACTTAAATTATTAAAAAAGATGGATCATGCTTTAGATGAAATTAAAGACAAAATACACCCGGATAAAAGAGATGAAAAAAATGAAAACATTTGATCCTGAAAAACTTCATCCTAGAGCTTTTTATTCACTTTTTTCAGGCATCATGGCACCGAGACTAATCGCTTGGGTTTCATCCTTAAATGATGATAAAAGTGTCAATATTGCCCCGTACAGCTTCTTTTCAGGTGCAAATACCCGTCCACCAATGGTTGTTTTGTCTATTGGTAGTATCCAAGGTCATAAAAAAGATACTGCACGTAATATTCTTAGAGAAAAAGAATGCGTCATTCATATGGCGGATGAATCCATGATTAAAAAAATGAATGTATCTGCAAAAAAACTTCAACAAAATGAGAGTGAAGCAGAAGCCTTTAACATTGAACTTATACCTTCGATTAAGATTGAAACACCAAGTATTAAAAACACCATTTTTCAAATGGAATGTAGCTTACATCAGCACATTTCATTACCTCAAAATGATATGTTCATATTAGAGGTTAAACAACTATCTATTGATGAAAAATATTTAAAAGATGGTCAAATTGATGTTGAAGCATATCATCCTCTCACTCGATTGATGGGAAACTACTATGCAACGCATTATGATATGAAAAAACTCAGTCATCCTGATCTGGACGTTATCGATGAATGAACAAGTAAAGAACTGGATTGAGTCACTGCCTCCTGAATTAAAAGCCAAGGCATTTGAAATCAGAACGTACATATTAAATTATGACAAACGGATCATTGAAGGTTGGTCCTATGGTATGCCAAGTTATAAAATAAAGAAAAATATATTTTATTTTAATATTTATCAAAGACATATTGGATTGTATCCTCATCATCAAGCAATAGAAATATTTAAAGAAGATTTAAAAGACTATAAAACTTCTAAAGGTGCGATTCAAATACCTTTAGATGCTAAGATACCTTTTGATCTTATTAGAAAAATTCTTGCATATAATATAAAAAATGAATCCTAAATAAGGATTCATTTTTTTAATGTTTCTAAATAATCAATTGCAAAAGGAAGTAATGGTGTCGACTTTTTTGTTT
>Ga0181590_10001429_pt1 | contig 20239 bp, 30 predicted proteins | sample 071ome_34_FD_132446 | JGI IMG/M metagenome (GOLD analysis project Ga0181590, IMG submission 132446) | Coastal salt marsh microbial communities from the Groves Creek Marsh, Skidaway Island, Georgia - 071411BT metaG (megahit assembly) | ecosystem: Environmental > Aquatic > Marine > Intertidal...
GATGGAGGCGGCTGACCAGATGGGCAGCAGCCCTGATCCGGCCGCGCAGCGCCGTTATATCCCGCAAGCCGCGACGCCAACCGCAGTCGTTGAGAACGTGGCCGCTCCAGTTGCCGCCGAGCCAATCTTCCTCAACCCGACACTGTTGCAGCGCCCCTCGACGCTCAACGTCGCTCCGGTAAACGCGCCCGCTGACTATGGCCTGCTCTATCCCCAGCAGGAGCGTCGTTTCCAAGAGAGCTTCGCGCTGCGCCCTGAGTTCTATTCCGGCCCGCTCGACACGACCGGCTACCAGCCAGTGGCGAGCCTGCTCATCTGATGGATGAAGGCAAGCGGCGAGAGGAAGTCGACCGTGGCGCGCGCGCTGCGGCGCTTCTGCGAGACGAGATTTTAACCGAAGCGTTTGAAACGCTTGAGGCCCAATACATCTCCGCCTGGCGGGACACTGAGGAAGCTCAGTCCGACCGGCGCGAGAAGATTTTCCTGATGCTGAAGTCGCTGCAAGGCGTCCGCGCGCATCTCGAAAGTGTCGCCATGACCGGCGACCTAGCACGTCGCGAGCTTGATCGCGGCATCAAAGGATAACCGCGCGGACAAGCGTTCGCCTCCGCACCGCGGCCCTTATTCAAGAGGTTAATATGACCGATACCACGCAGGCCGGGGACGGCCCGCTGACGGCTAATGCTGCCGTCCAGATGCTTCTCGAACGGAACACCCTCGGGGTGCAAGCCGAAGAGACCGCATCATCTGAACCCGTCGAAGAAGCCGTTGAAGCCGAGCCGGTAGAGGCAGACGCTCCAGAGGAAATCGACGACCAGGCCGACGATGAAGAACCCATCGAGGCTGCTGACGCTGACGAGGCCGATGGGGCCGAGGACGCGGACGATGGCGAAACTGAACTGGTCTACACCGTTAAGGTGGACGGCCAGGAAGTCGACGTCACCGAGCAGGAGCTTTTGAACGGGTATCAGCGTCAAGCCGATTACACGCGCAAGTCGCAAGCACTAGCCGAGCAGCGTAAAGCGAACGAGGCTGAGATTGCGCAGGCGCGTCAACTGCGAAACCAGTATGCCGCGGCATTGCAGCAGGTGGAGCAGCTCTTCCAACCGCAGGACCCCGGCCAGGAACACTGGGACAAGCTCTACGAGAGCGACCCGCTGGAATACGTCCGCGCCCGCGATCAGTTCCGATCGCAGCAGGAAGCGTTTCAAAAGGTCATCTCTGAGCGCCAGCAACTGAGCCAGCAACAGCAAGCCGAAATGGCACAGCAGCGCCAAACGCATCTCGCTGAACAGCGAGAGGAGATGGTGCGCCGGATACCCGCGTGGTCGGACCCGGATGTGTTTGCAAAGGAGCGCGATGCCCTCAAGTCATGGGCAAACGACGCTGGCATCACCGACGAGGAAATCGCCGGTATCACCGATGCCCGTGCCGTCGAGACGCTCCGCAAGGCGTGGCTGTATGACCAACTGGTCACAGACAAGGCGGTGAAGAAGAAGAAAGCAAAGCCTGCACCCAAGGTATCCCGATCGGGACAGCCGAGGGGCAAAGTGGACGGCCAGGTGCGCAGGAAGCAGGCCGCGATGAAGAAACTTTCCAAGACCGGAAAGCTGAACGACGCGGTCGACTATCTCCTAACCTCCTAAGATAAGGAACCGCTACTATGGCGACCTATACGTCCAGCACAGCGATCGGTGAGCGCGAAGATCTCGCCGACGTTATTTATCGGATCGACCCCGATGAAACCCCGGTGTTCTCGAACGCCGAGAAAGTAACCACTTCGGGTATTTTCCATGAGTGGCAAGTTCAGGAACTCGCCGCCGCTGTTGACACCAACTATGTCAACGAAGGCGCCGATTACTCCTACGTCAACCCGTCGGCAACGACGCGCCTTAATTAGCTAGGGCCATTACGTCGTAAGGCGTAATGCAAATCCCGTGAATTGCTGGGAACTCTCTCTGAGACAATCAGCAGCCAAGCCTCGAAAGAGGAAGGTTCAACGACTATCCTTTTGGAGTACCTGCCAAGCGGCAGGGAAGCGCGGGACACCCTTCGGGGTGATGATATAGTCTCATCTCTGTGGCGACACAGAGCAGCTCGGAAGAGCGGGGGCAGATTAGCGATCTGCTCTGAAGGTAATGTGGCAACTACCACCAGATCAGCGTCCAGGCTGCTTCGGTGTCGAATACCCTCGACGTCGTCGATTCTGCTGGCCGCGATCGCGAAACCGCGTATGTGAAGGTGCTGAAGGGCATCGAGCAGCGCCGCGACGTCGAGAAGGCTCTCTTCAAGAACGAAGCCCGCTCGGGCAGCGATCCCCGCAAGGCGGGCAAGCTGCTGTCGTACATCACCAACACGGTGGTCGAAGGTGCAACCACCACGCCGACTGGCGATGGTTCTGACGTCTCCGACATGGCCGGTACCAATGCGGCCCTGACCCTGGCGAAGATCGACGACGCGATGGAAGCTGCCTATGTGGATGGCGGCAACCCGTCGATGCTGGTTGTCTCTCCGGCCAACAAGGTTGCGTTCTCCGATCTGTCTTCGGGCAGCGCGGTGACCAACCAGCTCCACATGACGGCCAACGCGCCGACCGATGCAGTCATCATCGGCTCGGTGAGCATGTACCTGACCGACTTCGGTACGCTCAACGTGGTCATCGACCGTCAGGCAGCGAACACGGAAATCTTCCTGCTTGATCCTGACTTCTACTCGATCGGTCACCTGCCCGGTCGCATGTTCTCGGTCTCCGACGTTGCCCCGACGGGCGACGCGACCAAGTTCGCGATCGTGTCTGAGTGGACGCTCGTTATGAAGGCACCGAAGGCGCATGCCGCCGTCGTTGACCTTTCGACCTCCTAATCTGAGGTCACATTGATGCGATGAAGGGGAGGCTTCGGCCTCCCCTTTTTCGTTGGAGATTTAGATGCTCGGAACTTTCAGCGTGATGGAGCGCGACGGGAAGTTTTTCGTTCTCGTCCAGCTTGGCCCCTTCGACACGGAGGAAGACGCGAGCGAAGAGCTGCAAGACATGTTCGACCAGGTCGACGCAGATGTTCTCACAAACGTGGCGATAAACTGATGAAGAAGCTCCTCACCGAAGCCCCAGGCAAGAAGACCTACATGCACTTTTCGGGAGACGATAAGACCGTCGTCACCGAGCAAGAGGTTGCGCCCATCATCGAGCAGAACAAGCGCGCCGCGAACGACTGGAAATACGGCACGATGCTGGGCAACACCCAGCGGCATCAGCAGAAGGTCGCGGAGATCCCGGCGACCGTTTACTACGACCTCGTCAAGAAACTCGGCGAGCCACGCCACGACAATCTGAAGGCGTGGAAGCGCTGGCTAAACGATCCTGAGAACCGCGCCTGGCGCACCACCGGCGGGCGCGTCTAATGGCGATCGGCACCTACAGCGAGCTGCAAACAGCAGTCGCCAACTGGCTCGGGCGCGACGATCTGACGGCGCGCATCCCTGAGTTTATCGACCTGGCTGAAGCGCGCCTGTCGCGTGAGCTGGAGACGCGCGAGCAGGAAAAGCGCGCGACGGTTACGACGACCGCGAACGATCAATACATTGCGCTGCCGACTGGCCTGCGCGAGATCCGCCATGTGCAGCTCAACACCTCGCCGCGCCAGACGCTTCGCTACGTTTCGCCCGACCAGATCGAGCGCGAATACACCGGCAGCGTCACCGGCAAGCCTGCGGTTTACACCGTCGTCGGCAAGGAGATGAAGATCGCTCCGACGCCGGATACGACCGAGTATACGATTGAGCTGACCTACATCGACGGCCTCGACGCGCTGTCCGACAGCAACACGAACAACTGGGTGCTGACCCGCTACCCGGACGCTTATCTCTACTCGTCGCTTTCAGCCGCCTCGATCTACCTGGTCGACGACCAGCGCGCGGCTGGCTTTGAAGCGCTGGCGCAGCGCGCGATTGAGGAAATCAAACTTGATGAACAGCGCGCTCGCATCGGTGGCGCACCGACTATGCGCAGCAACTACGGAGAACTCACATGAGCGCGATGAGCGATTATCTGGAGAACAAGTTTCTCGATCACTTCCTGGGAACCGCCAGCACCTCGGCACCGGCAGCAGTCTACCTGTCGCTTCACACTGCCAACCCGGCTGACGACGCCAGCGGCGCAGAGGTCTCAACCTCCGGCACCGGATATGTTCGCAAGGCAATCGCGTTCTCTGCCGCATCCTCCGGCTCCGCTGCCAACAGCGGCGCGGTCGAGTTTGACACCGCGACTTCGTCCTGGGGGACGCTTACGCATATCGGCGTTTGGGACGCGAGCAGCGCGGGCAACCTGCTGTTCTACGGCGCCCTGGATGCGTCGAAGACAATCGCCACGGGTGATGTGTTCAAGGTCAACACCAGCGGCGTGACGATTACGGCGGCTTAATGGCGAAGCCAACCACCGGGCCGAATTTAGAACAGCTTGATGCTTACGGCACCGTCGACAGCATCACCACGTCGTTTGACAGCGCAGACTGGATTTACGCTGACTTCACCGGCCCGACGTTAGAGCAGCTCGACAACTGGGGGACGATCGACAGTCTCCCATATTCGCTCGACAACGCGATCTGGACGACCGCGAGCCTACGATATGGATCTGGCTCGGCAGCGACATCTGCATCGGTCTCGTCGGCGGGCGTCCGCGTGCAGCTTGGCAGCGGATCAGCCGCGGCAAGCGCGAGCGTCTCGGCGGCTGGCGTTGTCATCCGCCTCGGCACCGCATCTGCCGCCACGTCGGCGAGCGTATCGTCTGCTGGCGTTCGAGTGCAGAGCAGCGGCGCCTCGGCTGCGACATCTGCCAGCGTCACTGCACTCGGCGGCTTTGAAGCGGTTGGCAACGCAACGCTATCCAGTAGCGCCACAGTCAGCGCGACGGCGGTCGGCACCTTTGTGGGCGCTGCCTCTCCGGCTGCTGCGGCAAGCGTGTCTGCGGCAGGAAAGATACTGGGTGAAGACTTTAATGAGGCTGCGGTCGGCGGCGAGACGTGGTCGATCGTGACAGTGGGCAGCGAGACATTCACCGACGTGACCGTCGGCAGCGAGACCTGGGACATCGCAGCATGATTAACTTTCCTGAGTTCTTGCCTGACCAGCCTGCGTTCGAGAACCCAGGCTCTACGGTCGCCAAGAACGTCATACCGGCGGCTCGCGGCTATCGCTCGATGAAGGCGCTGAGTGATTTCTCCTCGGCGACAGACACGCGCATCCGAGGCTTCATTGCGGTCAAGGATTCCAGCGAAAACACGAACGTCTACGCCGGGGACACCTCCAAGCTCTACCGGCTCGCCGGATCGACGACGACGACCTTTGCTGACGCGAGCAAGGTGGGCGGATACTCCACCAGCACGCGCGAGCGCTGGCGTTTCATCGAGTGGTCGAACAAGGTCATCGCGACCAATTTTGACGACCCGATCCAGATCGAGACGATCGGCGGCGGGTCGTTTGCTGACTTGTCTGGTACGCCGCCGAAGGCGCGCTACATGGCGGTCGTGCGCGATCAGATATTCACCGGCTACACCGAAGAGAGCGGGACAGTTTATCCGTACCGCGTTCGTTGGTCCGGTATCGGAAGCGAGACGACCTGGGGCAGCAGCGCTACCAGCGGCTCTGACTTTCAAGACCTAAACGACATCGGCGCGGTGACCGGCGTTGTCGGCGGCGAATATGGCATCATCCTCTGCGAGCGCGGCATCATGCGCGCCCAGTTCGTTGGTCCGCCGCTGTTCTACCAGTTCGACCTGGTGGAGAGCAGCCGCGGCTGTAAGTACCCCGGCAGCGTCGCCGCGATCGGGCGCAACGTATTCTACTGTTCGGACGACGGCTTCTACCTGTTCGACGGCAGCGGGTCGAAGGCGATCGGCGCGGAGCGCGTCAACCGCTTCTTCCTTGATGACCTCAACGCCGACTACGGCTATCGGATCTCGGCTTCGGTCGATCCGCTCAACCAGCTCATCGTCGTGAGCTACCCGTCGTCGTCCTCAGTGTCGGGTCGTCCTGACCGCCTGCTGTTCTACAACTACAGCCTCGATCGCTGGAGCTATGCCGCGGTCGACACCGATGGCGTCGGCAGCTTTATGACGGCGGGCTATACGCTTGAGCAGCTTGACAACGTGTCGGCGTCTCTTGACGCGCTGTCTGCCTCGCTCGACAGCGTGGCCTGGAAGGGCGGGCAGTTCCTGTTCGGCGGCATCGATGACACCAAGCTCGCCATATTCGGTGGAGCGACGCTCGCGGCCACGCTGGAGACCAGCGAGTTCCAGGCGTTCCCCGGTCGGCGCGCGATGCTGCGTAAGATCGTGCCGTACACTGAGGGGGCGACAACCGTCACCGCTCAGATCGGTACGCGCCTGCGCCAGCAGGACACGGCCACGTTTGGCAGCGCCTCATCGCTGAACGCGGAAGGCTACATACCAGTGCGATCAGAAGGCCGCTTTCACACTGTACGCCTCAACCTGACCGGCGACTGGACGCAGGCCCAAGGCATCGACATTGAGGCCAGTTCCCTCGGGCTGCGATGACCACCTCGTTTCGCAAGCTCCCGCCGATTGGCGCGTCCCTGCGCGATACGGCGGAAATCGTAAACAACTGCGTCGACGGAAAGATGAACGTGACCGGCGAGGTCACGCTCACCAACAGCGCGACCTCAACTGTCGTGACCGACATTCGCGTCGGCGCGGAGAGCCTCATCGTGTTCATGCCAATTACGGCGGACGCGGCAACCGAGCTTGCTGCTGGCGGCATGTATGTCAGCAGTCAAGGAAAGCAGACCTACACGATCACACATGCCAACGATACGACCACTCGAACCTTTAGGGTCGGAATTTTTGCCTAGCTGGGCGCGGCTTGAAAAGCACGTCCGAGCCGCCCTCAAATATGCGCCCGACAGCCACAGCGATCGCACGGTGCTGGACCGCATCCTGACCGGCAAGGCGCAGTTCTTCGCCTACGAAGATAGCTGCATGATCACGGAAATCATCAAGTATCCGAAAAACAAGGTGTGCCGCGTCTGGATCGCAGGCGGCAACCTCAAACAAATTCATCAACTCGGCGAGCAGGTCGTCGCCTGGGCAACCGAGCAGGGCTGTACCGATGCGGAGATTGTAGGCCGCGACGGTTGGGAGCGGGCTGCGCCTGGCTTCAAAAAAGCGGCCACAGTTTACAGGAGAACGCTATGAGCCTCGGCGGTGGTAGCAAGACACAGACGGTCACGACGCAGTCGACCAGCGGCGCGCCTGCCTACGCGCAGCCGTTCCTAGAGTTTGGACTGGGCGAAGCGAAGAACATCTATCAGTCGGAACAGCCGCAGTATTTCCCCGGCCAGACCTACGTTGATTTCTCGCCCCAGACCGAGCAGGCGCTGCGCCAGACTGAGACGCGCGCGCTGGCCGGAAGCCCGCTTCGGCAGGAAGCGCTGGGCCAGGCGATGTCGACCGTGCGCGGCGACTACCTGGGCGCAGCCAACCCGTATCGCGACCAGGCTATCCAGTCCGCGATGGAGCCTGTTATCTCCAGCGTCGGGTCAGCGTTCTCAGGCGGCGGTCGTTTCAATTCGGGACTATTTGCTGACGCGCTCGCCAAGCGCGCCGCCGAAGTCGCGGGCAACATTGGCTACGCCGACTACGGTCGTGAGCGCGCACTGCAACAGTCGATGATCGGAGCTGCACCAGGCTTGGCGGCAACTGACTACGCCGACATCGGTCAGCTTATGAACGTCGGCGCTGCTCGCGAGGGCATGGGTCAGAACATCCTCAACGATCAGATCAACCGCTTCAACTTCGAGCAGAACCTGCCAGCCGCGAAGCTCAGTCAGTACATGGCGAACGTAGCAGGCGGCACCGTCGGCTCCACCGGCACCACGACGCAGCCAGTATTCAGCAATCCGACAGCTAACACGCTCGGCGCCCTGTCGACGCTGGCAGGTATCGGACAGTCTGCGTTTGGCACCGGCGGCTTCCTACGAGGGGTTTTCTAATGAATGCTCCAATCACAGTAAGACCCATCATCCCCCTCGGACCCGACACCGTCATTGAGGGCAATCCTTATCAAATTGCCGGTCGCGCAATTCCCCAGGCCGCACTACCGCCAACCAGGGTGCCACCGCCTCTGTTTCCGCCGCGCATGCCGCAGCCCGTTATGCCGCAGCCGGTAGCTGCCCGTCCCACGGCATCCATGCCTGACCAAGAAAGTTTGCGCGGGCTTCTGACGGCAAACGAGCAAGATCCTCTGGCTGCTGGCTTAATGGGTATGGGCCGCGCTTTGCTTAACTACGGCGCGCCATCCTTGACGCCGAAGGGCGGCTTCATGGGGGCGATCGGTGCTGGCGGTCAGGGCTTCATGGACGACTACCAGAAAGCGCAAAGCGCGAACCTAGCGAACAAGCTGGCGGCTTATCAGTTTATGGCGAGCATGCAGCAGAAACCGTTCGCCGTCGGCAATCGTGTTTACGATCCCAACACAGGCAAATATATCGACCCACCAATGGAGCCGTTTAACTTTGAGGGAACTGGTGAGCGATTTACAGGCGCTGAAAGATCCTACATCTCCACAGCCTCCAACGCCGGTCCAGAGGCTGCTGGTAAGGCATTGTTTGATATTACGAAGCAGAAGCGCGCTTATGAGAAAGATTTGCGCGGAGAGTTCAATAAAAACTCTGAGGGTCTTGCTAAAATACTGGGAGCCGCGAGACGCGCTCAACAGCTTGAATTAAGACAAGGCAAGGTTGGCGTTTCAGACCTAGAAACGCTTTACAGCTTCATCACTGCTCTTGATCCAAACAGCGTGGTACGCGAAGGCGAAGTCGCGCTGGCAAGACAAATTTCCTCAATTCTCGAAACCTTCAAATTGAAGGTCGATCAAGTTCAGCAGGGTAAATTATTGCCGGGTGATGTCGGCAAAGATTTGCGCGCGCGCATTATGGAACTGGGTGATGCCGCGCAACAGCGACTTCAAAAAGACATCACATACTACACAAAGCAAGAAGACGAGCTTGCCCTGCGTCCAGGCTCTGTTGTGAGGCCAGTCACAGGCTTTACGCGGAATAACACGCCGCCAGCTCAATCAACCAATCCCTACAATGTTCCATCGACGATAGGGGACTAGCGCATGAGCATTGATGCCATACGCGCCGCATTAAACAGCGTCGCACGGATGCGATCCGACGGCTTTACTGACGACATGATTGATCGTGAGTTTGCCCGGCAGGGAGCTTCTTACCGCCTGGCGGATTTAGAAGAGCAGGTCAGCAGCATGTCTAATAAGGCGCGCCTTGTCGGCCAGGGATTAACGCTCGGATACGGTGACGAGATTGAGGCAGGCATCGCCGCCATTAATCCGTTTGATCGTCGTTCGTATGACCAAGCCCTGTCTGACACGCGCACCAACATTGATGCATTCAGACAAATGCGCCCAGGAACAGCCACGACGCTGGAACTTGGCGGCGCAATTCTACCGACAGCCGCCGCGGCGCTTGCAACATTGCCCGCTGGCGGCTCCGGCGCAGCGCCTATTGTGGCGGGGACAGCCGCAAGAGTTGCACCGACATTAGCGCGGACGGCTTTGACCGGGCTTGGCGAGGGCGCGGTCTACGGCTTCGGAACCGGTGAAGGCGGTTTGGGCAACCGAGCAGTCAGCGCAGCTATTGATGCTCCGCTAAGCGCAGTTGGCGGAGTAGGCACGAATATAGCGTTGCGCCAAGCAGGCAAGTTAGGGGGTGCTGTCCTCGACTTCGTGCGTCGCAGGCTCGGCAATCGAGGCGGCAAGCGCGTCGAAGCTGAGTTGCAGAAACTTGTGCAGCGCCATGCTGCAAGTAACCAGATGACGTTTGACCAAGCCGTCGACGACATCGTCAGCAAGATTGGCACACCCCAAGAGGGCGGCAGGATCATGGCTGATATAAGCCCGGACCTGCGTGAGACGCTGCGGGCATATAAGGCGTCGGCAACAGGCGCGGCTAATCCGATCAATCAAACACTTGAGCGTCGCTCGAAAGACGCGCGCGGCCTCGCACGAGACCGGATGCAGGAAAGCCTGACCAAGACATCGGGCAATATCTTGCGTCTGTTCAACAAGGGCGCAGAGGCAACAAGAAGAGCAGCGAGTAACGAATACGACAAGATATGGGAAACAGGGGCTGAAGCCGACGGCGACATTCTTGAGGTTCTGCGTGACGCGCTAGGTCGCGAAGCCGACCTTGCTGATGACGTCAAAAAACTTGCTCGGGTTGACAAGGCTGGCGATGACTTCTTCGAGGTTCTTGAAGACGGCACGATTGAGTTCACCGGACCTGTGACATTGCATCAAGCTGAAATCGTCAGGCGCGCAATCAGCGACAAGGCGGCGGAGTCTTTCGAACGCGGGAAGGGTTCACTCGGCAAGGCGTACAATAACCTTGAGGGCAATCTGCGCGAAGCCATCGACGCATCCTCACCTGAGTTGGCTCAAGTGCGCAGCGTGTGGGCGCAGGTCATGCGACAGCAGGAAGTTTTTGAGAAGGGGCAGAAAGCGCTCGGCAAATCTGCTGACCAGGTGGCGATCGATTTTGAGGAACTGGTGGCCGAGGGGCCGGAGGTCGTTAACGCTTTTAGAACTGGCCTGATGTCGTCCTACCGGGCCAAGTTCGCCGACCGCAGCCGCAAGTCGCTGGCAAAGCACCTGGCTGACGATGAGTCTAAGGACGGCATGATCCTTCGGATGGTTGTACCGGAGGACGAGCTGGATGAGGTCATCAACAGGGTGGAGCTTGCCACCGAAACTGGTGAGACGGCGGGCAGGGTTTTAGGTGGCTCGCCAACAGCAGAGACTACATCGCGAATTGCGGACATGGGAAGCACCGCTGTCGCAGAAGACGTCGTTAGCGCACTCAACGCCAATCCTCTGGCGGTGGGACGATTGCTGTTCCGCGCGAAATCAGCACTGCAATCAGGATTGACTGACGCAGACAAGCAGCGTGTCGCTGAAATCCTTATTAGCGAAGACCCTGGGACTGTCATGCGCGCGCTGCGCGACGACAGCCAGCTTGCCAAGTTGCAGGCGAAGATCAACGGCCTGGCCCGCATAGTCGCAAGAGAAAGTTCAGCCCTTGCGCCGATTGTGGCCGCGCAACAAGCGCAGCCGCTAACAAAGCCGACCGAGCAAGGTCTAGCTGGACTGCTCAACTAACCCGCCCGCCTCGGCGGGTTTTTTAATATCTGGAGAAACAAATGCCAAAGGTTTCATGGAACGACTACTCGTCGACCCCAGGCAGCAACACCGACATCGACAGCGTCGACATCGATGAGGGCTGCGCCCCCAGCGGAATTAACAACGCGATCCGCGAGATCATGGCCCACACCGCTGACGTGGTAGCTGGCACGGTCGCGCTGTCGTCTATCAACATCGACGGCGGCTCGATCACCGGCATCACCGACCTGGCGATCGCCGACGGCGGCACCGGCGCTTCTACCGCTTCAGCGGCTCTGACGAACCTCGGCGGCGCAGGCACGGCTTCGGCGCAGACTTTCACCGCGGGCCAGCGAGCTGAGATCACGACGCTGACTGACGGCGCGACCATCACGCCCGACATGGACGACAGCAACAACTTCGTCGTCACGCTGGGCGGCAATCGGACGATGGCGAACCCGTCTAATCTGACGGCGGGTCAGTCTGGCAGCATCTTCATCATCCAGGACGGCACCGGCTCACGGACCCTGTCATTCGGCACCTATTACGACTTCGCGGGCGGCACCGCTCCGACGCTGTCGACTGCGGCCAGCGCCGTCGATCGCATCGACTACGTCGTGCGCTCGACGACCTCGATCCACTGCGTGTTCACCGCGAATTATAGCTAGAGGCGACCATGCCGATTTTTAACAATCAGCTCGCCGGGGCATCTGGTGCAGCCGGTGGCGGCTATCAGATTAAGTACGCGGCGCGTCTCGGGACTGACCACAGCTTCTTGAAAGCAACCACAGATTTCGTGGGGACTGGCAACAGTAACTACTACACGGTCAGCTTCTGGGCAAAACGCTGCGGCGTATCCACCAACGACATGGTTTTGCACTCGTCCAGTGTCGGGGGCAGCACCTATTATTCAGACTATCCGGTTATAAATGCTAGTGCCGACAAACTCGTACACTACTACGGCACCAACGCCAGTGCGTTTACAGCTCACACATCATCAGCCGTGTTTCGCGATCCAAGTGCTTGGACCCACTGGTGTATAAAAAATGATAACGGTGTCCTGACCTACTACGCCAACAATGAAGTAGTCCTGACTTTCACTCATGGCGGCAGTTATCGCTATCTAATCGCGAACAGCTACGACTATCGGATTAACACGCACGAGTATCAGTCTACGCCGAATGGTATAGGCGACTGGTACATTGCCGACTACTACCTGATCCTCGACAGCGCGTTTGGCGCGTCCGACATTTACGGCCCAGATCAGTTTGGCGAATACAACAATGACGGTGTCTGGGTTCCAAAAGAAAACAGCCTGTCTACTGCCCAGTTTGGCGAGGACGGCTGCTTTATGGAGTTCAAGCAGAGCGGCACGTCTGGCGCTACAGCGTCGGACATCGGTGCTGATACTTCTGGCAACGACAACCACATGCGGCTTGTTGGCTCGTGGACCAGCGACGATCAGGTTACGGATACGCCGAGTAATAACTTTGCGACACTGAACCCGCTAAATATGTCATCTAGCGGCGGCGTTACGCTAAAAGACGGCAATCTTAACGCCGATGCCACAGGTACTGCTACCGACGTAATGGCAACAATTTTTGTTAACAGCGGAAAATATTACGTCGAATATCAAATTAACACGGCGGATAGCTCAACATCAAATCCGGTTACAGGTATTCAAGGTGTCGGATTTCCAACGTCACCAAAAGCCAATATCGACCGAAACGGTGGTTACGACTACGACGGAACAACAGGAACTTTAAGCCCAGCTTTCACCTACACGACCAGTGATGTTGTGATGATGGCGTTTGACGTAGACGCCAAAAAGATTTGGTTTGGAAAGAACGGAACTTGGTATAACTCCGGTGATCCCGGCGCAGGAACCGGAGAGACATTATCTTGGGCGGCAGACGGCGCTGTTGCCCCATATGTTCGCAGCCGAAATTCATCTGATGTAACCGTTAACTTCGGCCAACTTGGCTTCGACCACCCCTCGCCAACCGGCTTCTCAGCCCTGTCCACCGCGAACTTGCCCACACCTGCAATCGCTGACGGCTCGGCGTATTTCCAGACGACGCTGTTTACCGGGACGGGTGCTGTTGATTTAGAGGTGAACCAGTCAGAAAATTCGACGTTTCAGCCCGACTTTGTGTGGGCAAAACAAAGAAACAAAACCGACAATCACATCCTAGTGGACGCAGTTCGAGTTCCGCCAAACACTCTGTATTCTAACCAAGCAGCGGCAGAGGTTGTTGGAACCGGCGGCATTACCAGCCTTGATGCCGACGGCTTTACTGTCAGTGGCGATGGGTCCGTCTGGAACAATATCAATCAGTCAGGGATTAACGTAGCAGCATGGCAATGGTTGGCCGGGAACGGCACGGCGTCGAACGAAGATGGAAGCATATCCTCTACGGTTAGTGTAAATGACACGGCGAAATTCAGCATCGTTTCATGGACTGCCACCGGAACGGGCAGCGACACTATTGGTCATGGACTTGGTGTTCAACCGTCAATGATTATCAAGAAAGAGCGGTCTGCGGGTGATAGCTGGTTTGTTCAAAACATCAACTATACAGACGGTTCATATTCGCAGTTTCTTGAAGGCACACAAGCGCAAACCTCCAGTAACGCTTACTGGAACAGTACCTTCCCAACATCATCTGTGTTTTCTCAGGGTACTGTAATGAACAGCGGAAATACCTGCATTGCTTATTGCTGGGCAGAAGTCGAAGGCTTTAGCAAATTCGGCATCTACACCGGCTCGACAAATTTTCCCTTTGTCTGGTGCGGTTTCAGACCTGCTTGGGTCATGATTAAATGCTCCAGCGTAGCGAACTCATGGACAATGTATGACACGGCCCGTCAAACATATAATCCAGACGGTAGATATATATTAGCTGAAAGTAGTGCGGCTGAAGTTGCTTCGACCACTGTTGAAATTGATATTTTGTCGAACGGCTTTAAGCCACGAGATAACCAGAACAACATTAACGGCTCTGGTAGAACGTACATCTTCATGGCATTTGCAGAACACCCCTTTGGCGGCTCAAACGTCGCACCAGCAACAGCGCGATAGGAGGCGCTCATCATGTTTGTCTATAACAACACAACACTCCTCCGCCCAGGTCGCGCCTGGACGGACATCAACGGCGTCCAGCATCCCGGCAACTGGAACATCTGGGACGCCGCAACCAAGGCCGCGAATAACGTGGTCGAGGTCGCGATCGCAGCGAAGCCCGATGAGCGCTTCTATTGGGTGACCGGCCCTGATCTGACTGGCGCGTACACCTCGGTCGAGCGCGCGCTGGAAGACGTGAACGAGGTTGACGAGAACGGCGATCCGCTGCTGGACGCAGACGGCAACCAGATCGTGACCCCAGGTCTCAAGTCGCAGTATATCGCCGCGACCAAGGCAACGCAGGGTTCGCTTCTTGCGGAGACTGACTGGGCTTACATTCGTAAGACCGACACCGGGATCGCGGTGCCTGACGACATCCAAACGTACCGCACTGCGGTGAGGCTAGCGGCCGGGGTCATAGAAGGGCAGATCGCAGCGTGTGCGACCCTAGACGCCTTCAAAGCGTTGTTCGTCGTGCCGGAGACCGGCAACGCGCCGATCCACAACTGGCCTGACCCGATCTGATGCTCCGCACACTCGCCGCAGCCGCCGCCCTCTGGGCGGCTTTTTTAATGCCCGCCTTCGGACAGCAGATCTCCTGCGTGCCTGACACGGCGGCTGCGGACCAGGCGGCGCGCAACGCCGGTGAGGAGCTGGCCTGGCAGGGCGAGACCAGCGGCGGCGTCGGTATGCGCTTCTACATCTCCCCGACTACATGGAGCGTTTTCTTCGAGCGCGACGGCCAGTGGTGTACGGCGCCGAGCATGGTCGGGAAAATTCGCTACGGAAATCGCGTTTAATGGATAAGAACCTCATCGACCTAGCGAGCTTCGCCGTTGTTCTCGGCACCCTGGCTGAGTGGTTGCCGCCGCTTGCCGCAGCGGCGTCACTCATCTGGACCGGCATGCGCATCTGGGACTGGTTGAGGGGGCGCTAGATGGACGGCGCGATAGACATCAGGTTGATCGTCACCCTCTTGGGCGTTGCGGCCAGTATCTTCGGGGGTGCCGCTGTCGCGAAGATGCGAATTAAGGATTTGCAGGAAGCGATTGCTGAAATCCACGCGACCATAAAGGCCAACGATAAGCGCATCGACAACCTGGAGAACGCGGAGAGCGTCATCAAGCAGAGGGTCGATATTATTGCCAAGATGAACTCACCGGAGAACCTGCGCCGTGACCACATCGCGATGGCGACGCTGACCTCGACGGTCGAGCAGCTTCGCAAAGAGATGGACCACCAACTAGCAATCCATAACGGACGGCATATTCCCGTGCCGTCGGAAAGGGCAGGCACATGATTGGCGCGCTGCTACCAGTAATCGGTCCCCTGCTTGGCGACGTGGTCAAGCGGGTGCTTCCAGAAGATAAGGACAAGCGCGCCGAGATCGAGCGCGAAATCAACATGGCGCTGATAAGCAACAGCGCCCAGATAGAGCAGGCGGCTGCGTCTGTGATCCTTGCGGAAGCGAAAAGCGAGCATTGGATCACGGCGACCTGGCGACCGATCCTCATGCTCACTATCACAGCAATCGTCGCGTGGAATTTTCTGCTGGGCGCGCTGGTGGAGTTGGCGGTTCGGCTGTTCGTCGGAGATCAGATCCCGCTGACCATCCCGCTGCCGGATGAACTCTGGAACCTGCTGATGATTGGCGTGGGCGGCTACGTCGTCGGGCGCTCGGCTGAGAAGGTCGCCGACAAGGTGAAGAAATGATGCAGCGCTTGCGCGAGCTGCTTGAGCAGGACGAGGGCTGCGTCCACGCCGTGTACCTAGACCACCTCGATAAACCCACATGCGGCATCGGCCATCTAATCGTTGAGGGCGACGCGGAATACGGCTGGCCGGTCGGCGCACCTGTCAGCGAGGAGCGCGTCAGCGAGCTGTTTGAGCGCGACACAAAGACCGCAATCAGCGATGCGATGTGGCTGCACCCTGACCTCGCTGAACTACACGAGGACGCGCAGATCACTATCATCTCGCTCGCCTTTCAGTTGGGCCTGCCCAGGTATCAACTGTTTGAGAAACACCATGCCGCTATCGAGGCGCGCGACTGGAAGGAGGCGGCAGCACAGCTTCGCAATAGCAGGCTCTATCGCCAGGCGACTGCTCGCACCGAGCGTCACGCTCGCCGCCTGGAAGGGCTGGCGTAATTAACGCGACGCGCCTGGGTGCTGCTGGCGAGCATATCGTCTCCGCAGCGCTCATCATGCAGGGCTGGTCGCCGTCGATCATAAACGCTGACGGCTTCGACATTATCGCTGTGCGCCAAGGGGAGACGCTGCGTGTGCAGAGCAAAGCGACCAAGCAACCGTATAAGCCGACCCAATATCAATGGAGCTGTTCGGCGTCGCGCCCCAAGCGGCCACTAACGCTTGCCGACTGTGACGTGGTTGCGTTTGTCGGGCTCGACATTCGGCGCGTGTATTTCGCGCCTGTCTCGCGCGTGTGTGAGCAGGTCACCTTCAAGCTCCCGATCGCCACGATGCACGAGAGAGACCTTGAAAGTGCGACGCTCAAAGCGGCTTATGCGGTGACAAACGGGAACAGGTAGCGACCTCCACATTCTTGGGGCTCACACGCATTTTACACGCATAAAATTTTTACCCCTTTGCAAATCGATGGTCATCGATTAGCCTGTTTGTGTGCTGAGAAATCGCCAGATTTCTGCGGTGCGTGAGGCTAACGCCTTGATTTAGTTGCACTCCCGTTCTACACGCAAACACACTGGGGGTGTGGGGGTCGCAGGTTCAAATCCTGCCGTCCCGACCAATTAAATCAAGGACTTAGCTGAAGGGCTAAGTCCTTTTTTTATGCTCACACGCAAAATCCACGCAAAATCTCTCGCATTTCTCTCACACGCAAAAAGATGTGGCGGTCATCTTTTTTCTTGAATGGTAAAAGTATCTTACTATATGTAAGTACGTAACAACGGAGAGAGACATGCACATTCTTAAATGCTTCGACCTGGTTCAAACCGGAGGCGGCTGCACCGCACTCCAGTTTAATCTCGATGACAGCGACAGCATCTACGTCACCGACGCCGATGATGAGATGGCTGCACCGACCGATACGACTAAGACGTTCCTCGTCGCAGTCTTGGATGAGGACGGCAACGAGTTGTCGATGAACGTCTACGACCAGCACGATCTCACGAAAGAGATTGAGAGGCTGTTCGACGACTACAACGTGTTCCGACGCTAGGAGAGAGACATGACTAACTATCAGACTGAGTTCCCCGACTTCGACCTTGATGTCGCAATCCCCGCCGCTTGGGACGACAGTAGTTGGCACAACGACGCATGCCGTCTTGGTATGCAGGTTTCACGAAAGAGGGATACAGAGTGAAGGTTTGGGTTGATTACGCTGATCGCCCGGATTTTCCGGGGTACGAGCTTTTGGAAGGCGGTCGGTTTGTCGTCGACATTGAGGACGACGGCTACATCGTACAAGACGCCGATTCTTATGAGGGCAACGATTGGGATGAGGTGCTGGCGTTCGTCGCGGCGCGTGTGTCGTCGCAGAAAACAATATATGTCACCGACGGCGTCCTTGGCTTCGACCATGACGGCTTCTTTATCACTGACCCGTTCACCTCTGAGTGCGGTCGCTTTGATGTCGATCCGCTTGCGTACTACGGCCTGACCGCAGAGCAGGTTGAGCAGTTCAAGGGGGAGATGAACTGATGAAACTCCGCACAACCAAAAGCCACCACATTGCCGACGCGCGTTCGCTTGGTGGTGGTGAAAAGTGGTTTCCGAAAACACCAGACGGTAGGCGACGTGCGAAGGATTACCTATCGCGAGTGCAAACGGAACACGATCAGCATGGCTCGTTCAGTAACCCATTTTTGACGCCCACAGTTTCGCAGCTCACCGAAGAGTTTCTAAAAAATGAAATGCGGCGCGTCCGACGGGGAGAGCAAGGGATAGCGCACTACAACAGTAAGGTCGCCCTGCTGGAGCGCGAGTTTGCTCTGTTCAATTTTAACGGTCGCAAACTGTGTGATGTGCGGTGCGGTGATATTTCTGCGGGTGCGTTTGTTCGCGAGCTGTTGCCGCAACTGATGGACAATCAAGCGGCAGCGACTGCGAAGCGCAAGCTGACTATCGTGAAGCAGATGTTTCAGTGGGCCGTGGAAACAGAAGTGTTAGGCAGCAACCCTGCCGCTGTGCGACTGGGGAAGCGAGCCGCTAAAAAGAAAAAGCCAATCGCACGGCTTAGTAAGCCTCTAATCAATGCGATCATTGAGGCGGCTGATCCGCGCTACAAACTTGCCATCAAGTTCAGTGCGTACACTGGGCTGCGATCAGGAGAGATGCGCGCCCTGACGTGGCACGACATTGAGTTCAACGTCGGCACGAACCACGAAGACCCTAAAAAGCCCCCAGCCATTGTTGATGTGAACAAGGCGATCAAAAAAGATGGGTCAACTGGTGAGCCTAAAAGTGAGGCGGGTCACCGCAAAATCCCAATCGGTCGCGACCTGACCCTTGAGCTTATTGCGCACCGCCGATGGCAGGGGAGCCAAGCTGGTCGTAATAACCTTGTGTTCCCAAGTGAAGACGGCACGGTGATGGATCAATCCAACCTGCGCCGCCGTGGTTTGCGGAAAGCGTGTGACGCTGCGGGCGTTGAGCGCATCCGGTGGCATGACCTCCGGCACTTCTTTGCTTCGCTGCTGATCTACGACCTTGAGGCGCATGAGGGGACCATCACCACGTTGATGGGACACCACAGCCTCGCGTTCACCATTGAGCAATATGGTCACTGGCTTCCGGACGCTCGACGCGACCTAGAGATTGCTTCTCGCATCGAAACAGCCTTAACTGCCTAAAAATGGAGAGAGAAATGTCTAACGTGTCAGCGTTAAAAAAATTACCAAACGACGAAGTCTTTATTGGTCAAAACGATTACGTCTTGGCGCGGAGTAGCGTGCGGCGCGCCAATAAGCAAGCCATCGTGCAGAACTGGATGCGAGCGCATGAGCGGCTAATGCGGTTCCGCCGCGAGCATGAAAAAGAGCGGGTAAAAGAAGCTGGGACCGCTGACCATTTCTGGTACTCTTCGCCCAACCGTATCGTGATTGCGCTTGCCGTTGTGGCGCAGCACCTTGAAGGCGTAAAAACCACGATTTCTGGGCTCGCGGCGTCAACGGCGTTGACGCGACAGACCGTTTCAACAATCGTCCGAGCCGCTCGGGACGCTGGCTTTGTTAACGAAGAATTGGTTCCAGACAGAGAGACGCAGCAGCTTGTCTATGATCGCGTCTACGACATTATCACGACGCCCGAGTTTACGTCCTTTGCTGAAAGTTTAACGATGCACGAGATATTGGCGCGTCAACCAATTAACCCATACGAGCGTTAATCTTTTAACATTACGTTTGGTAATTATTGCCATCTTCTCTACGCCGCGCTGATCGATATCTTAGCGGCATAGAGAGAGGCACTTATGCAGTATCGAATTGTTGCAGTTACAGAAGCTGGTGAGCCTGACGCATGGGACGTGGTGGTCGGGCGAGAAGACGAAGAAGCGATCACCTTTTCGTTCGCTACAGAGGCGGCAGCAGAACAGTTTGTCGCGGACCTGCGAGCGGTGATCGATCCGCACGAGAAATAAAAAAGGCCAGCTACTGCTGGCCTTTTTCATTTGGGCGCCACGACTAACTCGTAATGGCCGGGCCCGATCTTTTTGTGAAACAGCCATATCTCATCATGCAGCGCCATATCGACGTGCATTTGTAGGTAGGCATGAGTTCGCATCCCAAGATCCGCAGCCGCCTTCGCCGCTTCCGGCGTCAACGCCCAACGGCCGTAGCCGTACCGCGAGTTGCACTCGCCAATCGTTTTGTACTGAGTTACCACCTGTACCCCGCTTTGCGCGTGGTTTCGGCGATGTGGATGCCGAGGTAGTGTGCGTTCGGCAAGC
>Ga0181590_10001442_pt1 | contig 20116 bp, 38 predicted proteins | sample 071ome_34_FD_132446 | JGI IMG/M metagenome (GOLD analysis project Ga0181590, IMG submission 132446) | Coastal salt marsh microbial communities from the Groves Creek Marsh, Skidaway Island, Georgia - 071411BT metaG (megahit assembly) | ecosystem: Environmental > Aquatic > Marine > Intertidal...
GTCTAAAACGTTTATTAAATCTTTTGCTTTCATTTTCTTACCTTTCGTTCTTATACTATAAGTATATCATATCTTTACAAATAATGCAAATCAAATAGAAGATTTTTTAAATCTTTTTTAGATTCTGAAAATCTTCTATTGTGTTGGTAAAAATCCAATTAGATTCTATAACCTTAGCCATTATTGAATCTTCACCTAATTGCCATGCAATAAAGTTAATATAATCCCTTACTGCTTCGGCTTGTTCTATTGTGTTGGTTACTGTAGAAAATTCTACTGAATCTTCTTTGGCACCAAGCCAAGCACCTTCACATTCTTTTAATGTCCATCCAGAAATCATTTTACTGATACCTTCTGAAGCATCTTCTATAACTGCTGGTACTGTTCGTACTGTTAATTCGTACATTGTTTCATCCTTCCGTTTATGGTGGGGGTATACACCCCCCCCGTTTTTTTTAGCCCCAGTAAATCATATTGCAAATAATTAAAGTCATTGCAAGTATGTCTAATGTAAATTGACTAAAATCTCTTCTAAGTCCAAGCCCGTAGCCTTTAGTAGTTGTAAAATACCAATTGCCACGTGCTGTTCTTTTATAACCGTTTATTGTGTCTGTTTTCATCATGTATATACTATATCATCTATTGTGATTTATGTCAAATTTAAAAAGCCTATAAACATTGGGGTTAGAAAAAAATATTTATTTTTTTTTGAAATCTAAACCTAAACTTTACATTTAGATTTTTTTGGTAAATTTTACCAAGAATTTTTTTTGAAAGTGGATTTTTGACTGGACACCCAAGGGGTGTCTTCTATCTCTCCGGAGAACCATTACAAATGGTCAGATACTCCGGAGGACTTGCTTTTTCACAAGCCTTGTAAGGTTGTGAAATTCGGTACTTCAGAGCCTCTGTGCGAGGGTTATTTCCAATCTTTTATCACAACCTTATAATATAATTATATCATGGATTGCAAATTAATGCAAGTCATTTATATAATTTTTTTTTGAAGCTGGGTTATATTTCAAACCCAGTTTCAATTTCGTCAAGTATTTGGTTAGCTGTTTTCTGTATTCTGCTCAGAGACTCTTTAACTAATTTCTTAGTATCGCCCTTGCCCCAGCTAGCTATGTAACCAAAGCTGTATGCGTCATCTTCTGAGTGAATCCCTAAGGCTTCAGCTACGATGAACGCCACCCCTTCAGCTTCAGTTTCGTATCTTGCTCTATTAATGTGATAGTCTTTAATATCAGCATGTAAAATCATGTGAGCCACTTCGTGGATGAGAGTTTTAACTCTGTAACCAAAGTCTGCGTTCTCATCAATCACAATCTTTTTATCAGCGTGTGAGCAAAATCCGTCTGTGCCTTTAGCGTTGCCAACTTCAACCTTAAACCCGTATTGGTCAGCTAACATCACGAACCCTAGCCATGTGCTATGGTCAGCGTTCGCCACTTCGTCTTTAACCATTGAAAATGAAGTTGTTACGTCATCGCCTTCAGTCTGATTAATTCCAAAGACTGGCACTGACATAAAGCCCATCATTTTCTTAGCTGTTTTATGAGAAGCATCAACTGAGCAAAAATTTGTTCTGCTGAATTTATTCCATGTAGTTTTGCCACCGTATCGTGGGCATTTTTTTTCTATGCAAACAAAGCCCATTCTTGGAGCCAAAATCCACATTGCTTTTTCACCAGCTTTAATTGTTCTGCCGATTTTTTCCCACTGCTTAGCACCACGTACATGAGAAGGCATCTCATCCCAGCCACGTAGTATAGACTCAAGCCAAATCAATTGAGTGTTATTCCAACTGTATGCTCTTTCGCCTTTAACAAAGTGTAAATATTCCTTCCAGTTGTTAGATTCAATTAACTCATCAATGGAATTTTCCAAAGATGCAGATATTTGCTCTACAATTTCTTGGTTAGTCAATTTTTCTTTAGTAGTCATTTTTTACCTTTCGTATTGTCTTATAATATAAGTATATCATATAATCAAAATTAATGCAAATCATATATGGAATTTTTTTCAAAAAAAAAGCTGGTATTTCTACCAGCCTTTAATTTTAAGCATCGACAGTACTCTGTTCGAATAATGCTTCTTCTGTAATAACAGAGTAGCCATCGAACGGGTCTTCGTCGACGTAGAAATTTTCCATTTCTTCGTCAAAGTCAGACATGATACTGTCGTGTTCTGTTTGGTACACTTCTAAAAAGCGTAAGGTGTATAAATCAGCGTTCACTGTTTATCCTTTCTATATGTTTTACTCTTCATCTCTTTCATATAGAACCGTGGAACTGTGGGGAGTTGAACCCCAGTATCCTCAAGGGCAGAAGTTAATCTGCTCCGGAGGACTAAACCCGTCAGTCCCTTTTAATTGTTTGCTTAGGTAGTACAAAAATCAGCATGTACATAAAGCCAAGCCATAGAGGTAGCAAAGCCAAATCTAAGCCGTTAAAAATACCATCACCAGTTAAATCAAAACTGTTAATAATATAATCACTGCAATATTCATTTATCATTTTTTCCTTTCGTTAAAAATATAGCGAGAGAGATTTTCTAATTCTTCGTGCTAGACCCGTTCCTGCAGTTATTAAGTGGATTACAAGTTATGCGTTCGTTATCGCTCCACTCTGCAAACTAATAAGGCTTCACAGTTGAAAGTTTAAATCTCCCTTTCTGTCGCTATATAATAATTATATCACACCTTGCAAATTAATGCAAGTATTAAACTAAATATTTTTTATTTTTTTCAAAATACTCAAAAGACATATACGCGTCGCCTTCTCTGTCAAAGAAAACGGGATAATCTTCTTTTGGTATTTCTGCAGTTATGTCATCCTCGCCAGTTGGTTCTGTGAGAATTTCACCAAGGTACATTGCAAATTCGTAATTGCCGAATTCGTCTTCCTTGTCAAACTGTCTTCCTAAAAATTGTTCCATTTCTATTCCTTTCGCTGTCCGGACTTCTCCGGGAAATTTGTGGGGTTGAGGTTTCGGTTGCCAAGTACCTCAAAACTCCGAAGCTTATTCAGTCCCGTAGTTGCCTACGCCAGTGGTGTTATCACTGTGTAGTCGCCCGATGGGTGAGAATGTAAATTCCCCTTCCCACAGGTGCAAGCAACGGGGTGAGATTTAACTTCTCTCACAAGATATCCGTTGGACATACTGTGCCTTTCGTTTGATTCGCTTCTGAGGCTTTTCCTCAGTCGCTTTATAATATAATTATATCATACATTGTTTTTTTATGCAAGCTTATTTTAAGTTTTTTTTTATTTTTTTTTTGGAAGTAATGGCGAGGTAAAATCAAACAAAACCCTCGCCACCATTCAAACCTTGCTAAGCGTCTATTTAAAGACGCCTAGTCTGTCGTAGTCATACCCACCTTTTTTAATTAGTAGGTCGAATACTTTGCCAACACTTTTGTCAGCTTTGTGTGTGCTTCGAAGCAATTTCCAATCGCTTCTTTGTACACCGTAATATGTGTACTGAACACCGTTACTGAATGTAGCTGTAAGCTTTCTATTCAGTCTGTTAAATGCTAACTGGTTAAGCATAGTGCTAGACACATTTATTTTTTTCGTAATCATTCGATTACTCCTTTCGTTTGTTGTATAAATACATTATATCACACCTTGCGATTTAATGCAAATCTTATTTTCGATTTTAACAATCGCTGTAAAAGTCATCTTGAAACTGTTTAGTTGCAACTGGGTCGTTAAACCCTTACTCTGTGCAGGTAGTTTCCGATAAGCTCACTATGAACAACAGGGACGCTTAGAGGCTTGAGGTATCACCTAGGATAACCTTAAGGTCTTAGCAGTATGTTGCAGGAAGTTTCTTTTCGAGACTCTGAACACTTTACGAGCCAGTTTCTCAATAACTTCTACAGCCATTGTTAAGTAAGGTCTTGAAGCCGAGCGTCCATTTCTACCTCATCGCTCATTGTGGAGGCTTTCTCAACCTTGTATAACAAGTATATCATATCTTATTTATCGTGTCAAATTCTATGGATGAATTTCTTTATCGTCCTTCATCCATAATCATTTGAGCTTTAGCTTCTGCTTTGTCCATGCAGTCGCCACAGACAGCCTCGTCGTCTATGTAATAGACAGTAGACAAGTCTGTTTCAAATATTAAGTCTTCACATCTTTGACAATGTAACATTTTTAATCCTTTCGTTTTTTTTATACAGATGAAAACCCCGTAGCCATCTGCAAGCAAGTATCTCTATTTTAAGAAACCACAAGGGAATTCGTACTACACTTACAGGTTTTCTTCGTCCCGACCTCAACAGAGGAGTTTACCAGACTATTCACTTTCTCAAGTTCTCAACCGTATAAATATATAATATCATTGATTGTTTTTTCTGTCAAATTCTAAAAGCCTATAAACATTGGACTTTTAAAAAAATTTAAAAAAAAATATTTTGGTAATTTTTACCAAGAAAATCTAGACTTTTACTTTAGATTTTGCTCCAGTCGAACATATGTTCGATGGTTGCTGATTTGCCCATTAGGACTTTTAATATACTCCGGAGTACCATTAGGACTTCAGAGATACTCCAGCCGGTTTCCCAGCTGAAGCACTCCTTCCCCAACGCCCAACGAAAGGCTAGCATAGAATGCTAAACTAAAACGTTGGGGTACAAATTACTTGTACCTGTAGTCGGGTCTCTTGGACTTTTTGTATAAGTCCCAGAAACTAGATGGGTTCTTAGCAACGTATTGCTTAACAAACGCATCTCTAGAATTAAAAGGTACTTGGTTCACGATGAACCTACCGATTAATCTGATAGCCCTATAAGACGATTTACCAACAGAGAAATCTCCATCAGCTTTTCTGAATCTAGAGTCATCAAGGTATGCTTGAACAGTCCTTGGTGCTCTGTCAAAGTAGTCTTTCATAGTCATTGTTCCTTTCTTGTACCCACCTTTAGGTACAACTAAACTATCGTTGACCTCACTTCACAGTTGGTTATGCTGCGACTTCGGTCTTGACAAACAAATGCGTCAATGCTTTTTAACAAACAAACTCTCATTTCGGGAACTCGTAGCTCAATCTGTCCATCAGATACTTGACTACCCACGCTCTCACGTACAGCTTTCAAAGCTGCTGCCCCTTCACAAGGGCAAGGATGACTTTCACTTTACTGTCAAGTCCTATTGGTCTTACTAGCCCGGTTCGACTGATTTTTCACTACAGCAATGCAGTCAGTCTCCTCCCTCGGCTCGGTATGCGTCCCACTTGCAGGTGGGTACCGACCATATTTCCCGGGTAACTCTCCCTATTTGTCTGGCATCGTTTATGTAGTCAGCTGCAGATTCAAACTGCCCACCTCCTACCGTTTGCCGATAGTTTAGTTCTACCTATTAAATTGTGGTTATACACCTTTCGTTATCTTATGTTACCATTATATCACATAATGTATTTTTATACAAATTAAGTTGATGTTTTTTTTACCAGCTCTTGTTGGTGCTTCAAAGTGCTGCCGAACAGTTCATCGCCCTAAGGCTCAATCTCTCCCTCACCAGTAGTTTCCTACCCATTTCTGTTTAAGTACCTTCCGACCACAACAGTCGTTCTATAAATCCAGCGTTTCTGTATTTTGCTGGGGGCTTCTCGCCTAGTCCCCACCTCAAGTAGCTACTCTCGAGGCGACCACACATTGCAGTGTAGTTTCGGTAATTAACCGTTCTTTAAGGGCGTTACATCTTCCTTAAACATACTTACCAACCTAGCGTGTCTCAAAGAAACATACTAACTTAACTTGTATATATACAGTATATCATACCTTGCAATTTAATGCAAGTTATTAATAAACTTTTTTTTGCTATCATATGGGACTTGGATGCACCAAATACACTTAAGTATCGGGCAAGGTTCGGTAAGTCCAAATTTCCCCTCGCTCATCCTTCATAGACAGCTTGTAACACACAAATTGAGAGGTCATAATATTGTTGCTAGCCGACATACTTTTATGTGCTACAAGCTACCTACTAATCCATACTGACTTGAAACTTTCAGTCATTACAACTTCAATTCCAATATGGTTCTGAACTAATAAGAGCTACAAGCTACCTACCTCTGAACCTATTCGCCACTAGGGTATTAGGTTTCAGTAGTTAGCTTATTACAACGAAAACAATTACCGTGGTCTGCGTGTAGTTGTTTCGGGTCTAGGTGGTAATGAGCCACCAACCATTATTGCTTCCGTTGTAAAACCATTATATCATATGTTGCAATTTAATGCAAGTCATACAATCCAAAATTTTCGAAGAACAGTTAATTCTTCATCAGTTATATCATCAACTTTATGGATGCTTATTAATTCATCACCGAACCAATATGCTTCCTTGTTAGTTGTAAGCGTATCCCTATGCTTACCTTCCATTTCTGTTAGGTCATCATAGCCGTAATACACTTCGTTAATATAATCTGCGTCAGTCAATCCATCTACTGTAAAGTAGCTGAACTCTGTGTATTCGTTTTCACCGTTTCGTCTGGTGAAAGTAACTAACTTATTCATTACTTATCCTTTCGTGTTTCTTCTATGTCTAAGCCAGAAACTGTTTCCAGATGTTCTAGCCAGTCGCTACCACCCATTGAATATACAAAATTTTCTGCATCTTCAAGGTCATTAGCCATAAATCTTACTTCTACTTTATATTCGTAAGCCATTATTTATCCTTTCGTTTAAGTAAACTTTGTACTTCTTCTGTTAGCTCTGGGTCAGAAAGTAACTCGGCTAGGTCTCTTTGAAAAGTTTCACTACCCCATCCTTCATGTCCCCAAGCATCAAATATATATTCTGAGAATATGTCTATCTGGTCTTTGTAATAACCGTCAAGCAATAAGATGCTTAGCTTCCTAGCTAATTCTTGTTTAACTTTAAAATGAATTTCGTTTAAGTCAACGTCATCTATGTCAACTTCACCAAATTCATTTAATTTAAATTCAGCCATTATTTATCCTTTCGTTGTTGTGTAACCATTATATCATACTCTAGAATTTATTGCAAACTCTAGAGTACAATATATTATTTATTTATTCGGTATCGTTCGAACGTTCACGGACTTCGTCCATGCGTTCTAACAGATACGCTAGAAGTCTAATCACGGATTAGAACTCCTTTCCGAAGAGTACTTCTATTCCTCTTCTATTTGTTGTCCATCCATAAGCAATTGGTCAACAAATGCACCTAAGAACAGTTTTTCAACTGCATCTATAGATGAAACTGTATCAGAACCACGAAACTCAATACCGTCTGGTAATTGAATTGGCTTGTCTAATAAGTCATAGTCTCTACTGAATTCAGCTTCAACTACATTGTGAATAGCTTCAACACCAACTGGCACCATTGCCGAAGGTATCGGTGGGTAACAGTTACCACGAAAATGCATACGAATTGCATCCTCTAAGGTATCAGTGTTGTCAGCCATGTCTATTGCTGTAAGGTATCCCATTGTTTTTCCTTTCGTTTATTGTAATAACATTATATCATATATTGAATTTTAATGCAAGTCATAGAAGAGGATTTTATTCCTCTTCTAAAGACTGCAGGTACTCATGACCAACTTGGTTGTATAATGAGTACACATTGTAGCGAAGCATTTCCAACGGCGTTTCACCGAAGCCTTCTTCACTCCAAATATCCCAGTACTCTTCACCAGAATAATGACTAGCCCAGTCAATTAGTTCTGAGTTATATACAGGAACCAAGCTGTCGGCAACTTCGTTTATATAGTCTTCGGGATATTTACTATCCTTTAAAGTGTCTATACAGACGTAGTCTTTGAATTCCGTCATCATAGTCCATCGATTATAATTACGTGCTTCACATATTTCAGCCATTGTTTATCCTTTCGTTTGTGTATGTATACATTATATCATACATTTGAATTTAATGCAAATCATAGAAAGCCACTAATTAAGTGGCTCCCCACAATTCTCGCAGTCGTAGTCTCCTAAGAAGAACAACTCACCAGCGTCCACTAATATGTAATTAGGGATAGCTGTGAAGCAGTTGCCACAGTCCATTTGAGAATTCTCATCGAACTGCATTTCCTCTTCAGTTAAGCCTGTAATAGACTTGTAGACTTCGTAACTTGTTGTATTCATTTTTTTATACCTTTCGTTTGTTGTATGTATACACTATATCATATATATGGAAATAATGCAAATGATTTTTTTTATTTTTTAATTTGGACAAATAAAGAAAGTATGTTATAATAGTAGTATGCTAAACAAATACGAGAGGGTATACAACTGGCTCATTAATGAGCTAGAAATAACCAAGCAAAATCATCCTTCAGAGGATGTTAGAACTTGGTTAGCCATGCTTCAAGAAAGCGTGGAATATAACCTTTCTAAATTTGACAGCTAGGAAACTAGCTTCGGGGTGTGGTGAGCCTGTCAACAGAAATCACCAAGCCTACTTTTTTATATATATTCTTTGCCCTCGCTCCAGCAGATTGCTCCAGCTATCTCTTTTTTCTGGACTGGACCTTACATTATGGCTTCCGAAATACTCCGGAGCCTACATTAGGCAAGCTGAAATACTCCGGAGCCTTTTGTCAGATTCTAGGCTGGGTTAAAATTCCCAGCCAGCATCCTTCATCTCTTGCCAAGCCCTTTGCTCAGCATTAAGACCATCAGAGTAATTCTCTGTACGTGGGTCAGCATGATGCCTACGGTAATCAGCATACTCAGCTTCATTAGAGACAGCTTCATCCATTGCAACCTCAAGGCACTCTGAATGCCACCACAAACCATAAGAGTCCTTTTTAGGGTACTCATTGGTATACTCACATTTGACTGTACTGCAGCCTTCACATTTTTGCATTTTTTTCTCACTTTCGTTGTTGAGTATTAATAATATCACAGATTATTAATTTTGTCAAATACTAAAATAATTATTTATTTATGTGGGTATATTGCCCAGCTAAGGGAAACTTGTGTCATTATGAATGTATATATACTCCGGAGCACATTATGAAGTCTGAAATACTCCGGATGCACAAGCTCGAAATCTTGTGAAAAAAATTTCACGAGCTTTGATGTTTGTGAATTTTTCAAATGGTTTTATTTTTACTCCCCTCCCGTCGGAGCATTTGACTGGAGCGAAGCCCCTGTGCTATTGCACAAAACAAATTTCTTTATCGTACATATACATTATATACTATAACATTATTTTTGTCAAGTATATTTATGTATATTTTTACCTAAGGGGTAAAAGCTAGCCGTTACTTTGGGAGAAGCAGTTTGCTCTTACCCTTACCCTAGGTAGTTATTACTTAGTCTTCTATTACTATGTCTGGTAATGAATCTATTGTGAAGTATTCACCTTCTGGTAATCCCCACTCTTGCATTACATCAGTCCATCTAAAACCTTTTTCTTCATCTAGGTTTCCAGTAAAGATAGCGTTAGAAACAATTCTGAATGCTGACTTGTTAGCTCTACCTTTGTTGTCAAAGAACTTAATGCTCTTGCCTTCTACAGCATTCATAACTTTTATAAGGTATTCAATTGTATGAGGTGTAACATCTCCACCTTGGTTACGCTTTTCAAACCTAAGCATATCCTCTACAGTGTGTCTGTTAGTAGCCCCCCTTGCAACTGTAACCCTTGCATCTGCAAGTCTTGCACCTTCTTCAAGCAATAGTTCTAAATTAACTGTTGAATTCACAGTTAATTCTAATGTTTCACGGTCTAGTTGGAAAGAAACCCACGCTTCTGCACCGTTAGGTGTCCAACCAAAGAACCTTTTACCACCGAAATGGCTAGCTTTCAGAGCGTTTTCACGCATTGTATCATTGAAAGTCTTAGTCTTAGTACTCATGTACCCTCCTAATTTACTACATAAAAAAAAGAACTAGAGAATCTAGCTCTTTGTTATACTCCATTGTATCATACATTCAAAATTATTGCAAATTATCTCTCTTTTTTTCTTTTCTTATAAGGTATTTAGACATCAAGAATGTTGATGCCGTCCCTAAACTCGTTATCATACTGACTATCAGTGAAGTAATCGTATCGTACCAAGTGGTAGGTTTTCCATTTCGCATGTAATCTATGTCCTTTAGGTAGTAAATCAAAGTCTTCAGTTACTACTATATCGCTCTGAAGTCTCGGATATCCGTTTCTCATAACAAATAAGAAGTCTTTTAACCTTCGTATTCCAGTTTTAATCTTTATACTTTCATCTTCAGTACCAAAACTTTTTTCTCTAAAATAACCTCTTGAGAATACTTCTTTTAACATTTCAAGGTCTGCACTCTTTCCCGGCACGCCTTTAAATCTAGAGTTATGTCCTTCAACTCTTTTAGTTAAATAACGAAGTACATCTTCTTTAGTGGTCAAACTTGTATTGTCCTAACTTCTTACCATCTTCATATGGGTACCAAGCTTTAGAGTACTGCCAGTTTTGTATGCCTTTGATTTCAAAAACAGTATCAGCTAGCAGTAACTCTACTTCGTCCCTACTCATACCCAACTCAGTCATTAAACCTTTTGGTGTCATATCATAATCATTAATAAGTTTCTTAGCTATAACAGCCATTGAACTTGCTTCGTGTACACCTTTTGCTCTGTTCATTCTTATTGTAAGTAGCATTGCTTCTCTGTCACTTATGTCCATAACGACACAAGGAACTCTTCCAGAATACTTCTTATATAGCTCTTCAGAGTCCTGTGATAGTCTCCATCTATGAAAACCATCAATAATAATGTTGTTCTTGTTTATCAGTATCGGTTGAATCCAACCAAACCTAACCATATTAAGATTGAGTAGTTTAAATTCATCAGTCAATACTCTGTTAGGATTGTAATCATTTGGATTTAACTCTTTGGCTAACTTCCAAACAATATTACTTATCGGTTGTTCATCAAATATATTCATTTTTCTTTTTTACTTTGTCCATACTTTGGTAGTGAAGTATTGTAAGTTACTTCATAAGTGAATTCGTGCTGCTCTTTCCTAAACCTTCTGACCATCATCGCTCCTTTCATCAAACTGTGGAGAGTGCAAGAATATAGGTGCATCTTCATTGCCGTCACCTTTACCAACATTTGCAATATTGAATTCAAAATATTCTTTTGCTTGCATCATTGCTTCAGCAACTTGGTCTTCTTCTTCAACAATCTCTTTGTCTAATAAGTCTTTTATAAATTCATTATTTTCAAGCATTTCTGTTGCAACAATATTTACTATGAAGTCCATAGAATATATAGCTACCGGCTTGAAACCATTCCTATGTGCTACACCTAAGAATGCTTCTTCAAACTCTTCGAACACTACTGCGTCTGGGTTAAGCTCTGCTAGTTCCCAATAGAAATCAAAGTCAGCCATTACTTTAACTCCAAAAATTTACCCCAGTCAAGACTTAACAATCCAGTTGTAATTGCTGCATCTGTGTCGTCTCTATCTGGAAACTCTATCTTAATTCCATCTGTTTCAATCGTGACTTCAACGGAAAAATCTCCTACTGCACCAAATATGGTTACAGAATCTGTCCTATTGAACTCAAGAGAATGAAACAAAAAGTCTGTTGCTACCATTATTTACTCCTCTTACTTTTATTTATCTTTGGTCTTTGCCTACGCTTAGCGTTTCTAATTCTTGCTGTTGTAGGTGGGTAAATGTCCCCGTGTAATATCTTTCCATTTATAAAATGTTTAAGAATCCAAGTACAAGTACCGTCTGGCATGTATCTCTCTGGCTCAGACTTAGTTAGTCTTTGAAGGTTCTTCCACTTAGCCATCATTGTTCTATATGTGGATGACTCTTCATCAACGTTAGCCTTAATCCAATTCAATACGCCATTCATATCCTTACCATATTCATCTAATATGTGTTGCTGACTGATAGTTCCTTTGTATCGCTCGTGAGCTCTCACTTCTGGAAACACTGCAGTCAATCTGTTGTAGAACTCTGGGTCCATCTGTGCCCATTTCTCAATAGACTTCATAGACTCAGCAATTAAAGGACTAGCAACTCGTAATGCGTCACCAGACCATAATTGTTGTTCATACCAAGCTGAATATCTGTGTCCAGTTACATAGAAGTATTTAAATACATCTTGTACTAGCCAATCATAAATTGGTTTACAGAGACTAGCTCTTGGATGAAATGATTTAACAATGTAGTTATCGTGTACTTTATTTACAACAGAACGATACCTAACTATAGATTCTTCTGCTCTTACACCATTAATGATTCCAACCTTACCATTAGGATAAGTATCAGCAATCATTGCATCGAAATCATCTTGTCCAAATATTGTTTTCGTATCGTCAAGTGTCTCTGCCCACTCTGGCTTTGGTCTTACCCATTCTCTTTCGCCACTTGGGTCCCACTTAACAATCTCAATTGATTTACCAAGAACAAACATTGTGCTGCTTCTTGGCACACAATACCAAGTCATATTGAAGTGTGGCATGTCAAAATAATGCTTTATGTTGTCCAATATGAAACTTGGATTGAATTCTTCGTCACGATGGTGACAATCTACTACGCTCAGACCTCTCTCTTGAGCAACTTCCCAAACCAAGTTGAGAACCACACCCGAGTCTTTTCCACCACTAAAAGCGACGTTAACGTGGTCATGAGTATCGTAAATATGATGAATGCGTTTCTTTGCTTCTTCATAAACATTCTCCTCAATGTATTTCTTTTGTCTAGCCATTGTCCTTGACTTGAGCAAGTTGCTTTCTGAGTTTAGTAATAAACTCTTCAGCACCTTGAATTTGCTTTTGCCACTGTATGTATTCATCACCTTTAGACTGTAATCTACTAGGTTCACTGAGACTCATTGCGAAGTGTTGACCTTCAAACCTCTTGAGTTCAGCTTCTAAATAAGTGACTTTATCTTCTTGCGTAAAGTATTCGTAATCAAATTCTTTCATTACTCTCCTAATAGCAACTCTATATGTTGGTAGAGTCTTTCACCGATAGTTTCACCATCAGTATTATCCTTGAGCCAACTTAAAAATGTAAACCACATTGCTTGTTGTGATTCATCATCAAAAACTATCTCATACTTTGGAGCACCAACTGGTAGTAAAGAGCTGTCTGAACCATCCTCTGAGTTAGATTCATATTCTTCCATCAGTGCGTTCAAATCAGCATCATCAAAACCTGTACCTTCTAAGCTAGAACTTTCTGCAAGTTTTTGCAGTTCTTCAACTAAAGCAGTGGTATTCCATCCACCAAGTTCAGTTAATCTATTGTCTGCTAGAAGATATGCTTGTGCTTCTTCTTCATTGTCAAAGTAAACGCCACGAATAATTGGAACTAACCAATCTTTGTCATTTACTTCTATATTTTTAGGTGGCTCCTCGCCAAACTGTTTTTTTTGTCTAAGTGCTTCTACTCTACCGTGACCTGCTACTAATTTCTGAGTAGCTTCGTTCATCAATAAAGGAGAAGTGAAACCAAAACGATTCATTGATTCATGTATTGCACCAATGTCGTGGTCTTTAACATTTCTATCAGCTTCAGTTATTTCACTGAGAGGCGTAAGAACTACCCTTACTTTTTCAGCTTCCATTTTCCTCTTCTCTTTTCACTAGTCCCGAGTACCATTTTGTATTAGACAAATTAAAGTCGCCTAACTCGGAATCTTCCCATAAATCAATAATTGTTGTTAACTCATAAAGCTTAAGAAAAGGTATTGATTCTTCTCTAAGTGGTTCAACAACAGCCCTATTGAATGACGAAGTTGTATAACCTAATTCGTAAGTAAAGTAATCTATATCTTCATGCTCATCAATCCATTCGACAGTTTCTAATGGTTCATAAACAGCAATCTGCTTATGTAAATGTCTATAGTAACTTTCATTTGAATGAAAATAATTTCTGAGACTTACATCAGTTTTAACTACTTGCTTATAACGTGGTTGCCTACCATCTTCTATAATAAACTTTGCATAGTTGCCTTGAAATTCAAAGATGTCATTGATTTCCATTATTGGAATATCATCTTTAAGCATTTGGTTTATAAAGATAGAATAAGCACCCGGGTTTATAAACTTCTTTTTAATCACTAAGAATCGTCCTCTGCTGCATATAAAGCTCTCATCTGTGAGATTGCTTCATCTTCAGTATCGTGACAACCCATTTCTTCGCCGGTAGGAGTTTTGTCTACACAAAACTTACCATCATCAGTCTCTCTTATGTTATAAGGCATTTCACCTCCTCCAATCTATTCGTACATCATTGGGTAGTTTGCCTACATCAGAAGCCCAGCTTACGATTGTATCTCGTAACCAAACTTGAGTTTTTCCACCATTAAGAACTACGTCTGGCGTAGGCATTTTACCTCTATGTGACCAAACACTTACTTGATTAGGACGTACATCAAGAAGTTCTGCAACTTCATTGACTCCTAATAATTCATCAAGAGTGATTGATTTAGCCATTTAAAACTTTTTCAATCTTGTTCTTAGTTCTAGTAGGAATATCTTCCAATTCTGAATTAAGATACTTTTTCAAAGTATTTTCTGAGACACCAGTTGCTTTTGCAAATGATGCTAGGTCATACTTTTCTTTTAAGTAGATTGCTTCTAAAGTTTTTGGATTTCCACCAAATAAATTACTAAATAATCCCATTAGAACGGAACTCCATCTTCACCTGTTGGGTCATAATTATCAGAAGTAGCTGCTGTTGCTGCAGGTGATGTCTCCTCTGCAGTAGCTGCTTTTTCTGCTGCACCTTTAAATGCTTGTGCATTCATAGGATTAGTTGCTTTGATTACAGAACCAACTTTAGAATATTTCAAGCTGACACCTAAGTCTTCTACATAAACTGTAGAAGTTTCTCTTTGGTTACCATCTTTATCATTCCATTGTTCTGGAACCATTCTACCTGTGACCACTGCTCTGAATGACTTGGCACCAGAATTGGTTACATTCTGATAAGTCTCAGCAATATTTTCAGCTAGGTCGCCCCAAGCTTTAACAGTGAACCACAGTGAGTCTTTGTCGTCACCATTTGCATCTTTACCTTGGTAAACTGCAAGCGATGCTCTTGTAAATGCATTACCGGAATTGTTTACTGACATCTCAACGTTAGTAAGGTTTCCAATAAGCTGTACTTGTGATACTGGCATATATATGCTCCTTCTATTTATCTTCTTCTGGGCTTTCCCAGTTTTCTATTATTCCTTCAATTACCTCACGTAGTTGAGATAATCGAAACAGAACAATACCGTCTGAGGTACTGTCTGGCATAGCAACCATCATAAATGGTTTACTTCTCCCACCACCGACTTGATTCTTAACATTCTCCCAAGACTGAGCTTCAGCCTTTTCAAAACGTGTAGCAATCGGTCCAACTTGTTTGCCTGCTTTCACTTCAATGCGAACTGCAGACCTCCAATTTTCCTCGTGTGCATCTGCACCGTGAAATTTTCTATCTGGAATACCAAGTTTCTTACGCACCATATTTTGTTTACGGCGACCTTTAGCTCGGTTCTTCCTGTTTATGCAAGTTCTACACCTGCATTTACGCTTTTGCTCACCCGTTTCCGGGCATTCACCCCTAGCGTTCTTTTGAGAATTAGGTTGACCTGTACCGGCACGACCTTCAAAACGACGAGCTTTATACTCATCCCATGATTCATTTTCCGGGTCCCAACCATTTCTCATTGGATTATTGATTTGTCCACTCATTGCAATATCATATTACTATACATCTATGACATTTTCATCAACTTTGAGATTTTCTAATCTCGTCAATGCATCTATAGACTCATCTTTATAATTTATTAATGTCTCAAAATGTTTGCCCAATGCTTCAATTGTCATTGTTGCACCCTTAGGCATAAACTTCGGATAGTTATTTGCAGCTTTTGTAATGTCAGTTGGGTCATCAGTAATGGTCTTAATAGTGCCAATTACCTTACCCCATCTGCTGTATGTACCTTTGTCCTTAGGAAAATAACCAAATACTTTACCCATCTCTTGCCAGTACAAGTCTGCCATCTTCTTCTTACGAATATCGTCTGGCACTGCAAATCCTGTATCCTCATTACCTTCGTCTAATATTATGTCGAAAGATTCAGAAGTAAACTTCTCGGGTACCTTCTCTTCCTTTATGAAGTTCTCTTGTTTAGCAAGGTTGACTTCTTTCAAGGGCTTGTGAGGTAAGAAATATTTGTTAGAGGTTGTAAAACCTTTAAAACTTCTACGCTCCCAAGTTAATACGCCTGCATCTTTTAACACATTAAGGTATTTCCAAATGGTTGAACGTGACATACCAGTCATAGACTCTAAAGTCGTATAAGCTGGAAAGCACTTCCTTGTTTCGTTGTTCACGTGATACATAAGTACTGAGTAAATATGTATCGCTTGAGGTGGTAACGGTTGCCCATCAAGTCTTATTTCTAAAACCCAATTGGGCACCATTACAAACTTAGGAATATCAGACTCAACACCAAAATGTTCGTCGTCTCTGATTTCCATTATCTGACATCCTCCAAGCTAATTTCGTGGTCAACTGCTAGTTGCTGACTTAAGAAGTATTGGTTCTGTGCCCACAAGTGTAGACCTACACCAATATTCTTTGCTGCTCTTTTAAGAGCGTCAGATTCCATTTCTTTAATGATGTCTCCATCATCTTTACCTTTATTATTTTGGTCTGTACCAATGCCTGCAACAGTGACTTCTTTGCCATCTACAGTTGCAGTGATTGTACCTTTAACAGCCACAGGTTTGTCACCGGAATATATTATTTCTACATCCCAATCAAATGGACCACAAACTTGTAATAGTCTCTGCGTAATAACAGAGTGATTAATGTAGTCTTCTTTGTGTGTCTTTTTGTCGATTTGCGAAATCAATTTCTCTGGAAATTTCTTTGCTAATCTAATTAGTTGTAAGGGTTTACCTTCCATGTCTAGTCTCCTAATTCTACTATTTTATCTTCTTCATCTAAAAGATTCTGTAAAAACTTAGGTGCTTTATTCACTGGCGTGACATCAAGCTGTTCAGTTTCTACTCTGTCAAATAAAGAATCCATAATTACTTTTTCGTTAAGTCCTCGTTCTTTTGCTATAGCTCTGATTGCTGAAGTTCTAAAAGCAGGTCTAACTGCTATCTTCCAATCGTCACCAAGAAATTCAAGTATCTTATCGTTACTGAATGGGACCAACTTACTGCTATTCTTTCCTCGGAAGACTCTGTCTCCAAATCGAAAAGCTTTGCCTGTAAGCCTACCACGTATCCTTGAATCAACAAAGGATTTAAACCTACCTAAATCTGACCTCATAGAATCTATTTGGTCTCTAAGGTAAGCTAACTCTTCTGTTGAAAGTTCATTTACTTCTGGAATGTCTAAGTCTTCTTCATTGCCATAATTTAATCTTTGGCTGACGACTTCATCAATCCAGTTGTAAAATTGCTCTTTACTAATCATTAACTCTCACGATTAGTTTGCAAGTATATGCTTTAGTCTTCTCATCAGTTGTACCGTTAACTGTGTATTCAAGACCCGGTATTTTGATGCGAGCATATTTAGCAGAAGCATAGTATGTACTTCTTTGGCTCCCAATCCTTGCCCTATTGGCTTCAAGATTACCATCATTGTTTATTGGTTGTACTTCAGTTTCGTGAATTACAAACCATTCACCGGGATTACTTTTGATTAAGTCAATTGCCTCATCAGTAAAGATATATGATTCTCTACCTTTTCGGTTTTGACTATCAGCATCGGCTTTTATTTCAACTTTGTACGGTATAAATACACCATACTTTTGAACACCAATGTTCATGTTCCTCCTATTTTTCCTTCGGTATATACATTATCTCATATACATACTATATTTGCAAGTCATACACGAAAAAATCTTTCAGCTATAATTAATATATGTTTGATGAAAATATGTTTAATCAAGAAGACTACGAAGTCTGCGAATTCTGTGGTGTCAATATGGATGTTTGGGATGAGCATCGTAGTGAGTGTCCTGTAAATTTTGTTAGTGAAGAAAACTTTGCATACATTCGTAAAGAGCAAGATGCTATTTATGCAGAACTTTTAAATGGTGGTGACTTTTCTAAAATGCTTGGCACACAAATGTTAATTGCAATTGATTTACTTATTAACTCACAAAAGAAATGGCAGAATAAATCTCTTATGTCTAAGTTTGATGAGCTGCTAAACAGATATTCTGATTTAACTGGTTTCACAAAAGCCTTACATCAAGCTGGTGTTTTAAATACAGCAGAAGATGTTATTAAATTTTTAGAGGACCCAGCAGAGCACGATGAACTATTCTCTGTATGGATGGAACACGGTCAGCCAGATGCAACAACAGATACTTGGATTTTCTTTCAAGATAGTGTAACATCTAAAGGATGGAAACAAGACAAGAACCTTTAACAGTTTATAAAAATGATTACTGGGCTTCAGAGATAGCCGACTTATACTTCAATCATCAATTAGGTTACACTTCATACGCTTACAACATTCCACATCATACTGATAAAGGTTATGACGTTCTAGCTATAAACAAACAGTTCATCCCATATTATATTTTGTGTTATGCATCACCAGACCCGGAACTTGTACCAATACCAATTATGGAGAATGACGAAGAATCAAGAATCATAGACTCTGAATCAGATTATGTTTTTTGGTGGCACATTGGAACAGATAAAGTATCAGTCATAGGAACAGATACATTACTTACAAACTTTGTGGACACAGAAAAATACGAGAAGGTTAATAACATTCTCGCCCAGTGGGTCTCTACAGACGATGAAAATTGGAATGGTGCTTTTTCTAAATTTACTTTATCGCCAAGAGTGGCTGAGAAAGCAAATCACATTTATGACTTTAGGGTAAGTCGTCTTCCTTTAGAACAAAGAAAGGTGCCTCAACCTTTGGAGATTGCCAGAGTTGAATAGACTTTTTTCTTCTTCTACCATATTTCGCCTGCATGATTTTATCGTTGCTGATTAAACCAGCAGACATTTTTCCTAAATAACTTTGTAAATCATACATAAGTTTTAATAGTACCATACACGAATCCCCAATGTTGTTTCGGGAATGTTAACTCTATAAAATTGTAAATTTGTGAAGTTTATGATACAATAGATTAAGTAGTAAAAATAGGAGGTTTGATTTGGAGAATAACCAAACAGACAAAAAGAAAGTACACAACGATTCAGAAGGTTATAAGAAGACTTCTGTACAAGATAAATTATTAACTTCTTTATTCGATTCAGAATCACAACTGCTCACTGGAACTATTGAGTTCACACAAAAGGGTGGGGATGAAGACAAGAACAAATCTATTGATGCATATGTTAATAAAAATATTAGCTGGCAAGTAAAGATGGACTTCAGAAGTATGCTCTCTGGCTCAACTGCTTTAGAGATAAGTCAATTAAAGTTAAACACACAAGATGCATCAAGAGGACATTATATGTTTCCACCAATTGAAGGTGGCATTAGTAAAGCTTCTTTGATGGATGTTGACTTTATTGTTTATGTTATACCGGGTGAAGGTATTTCAATATATAAACCAACTAATCTATCACGACTAGCATTTCATCTAATGCGTGATATTCCTATGAACTTTGAAGCAAGTAACTTAGAAGATAGAAGAGGTAATGGTCAACCAATACACGCAGAGAATGCATTTAAGATTGGTGTAGCACCGAATACTGGTAAAGATGCTGGTAATCAATGGAACACATTGAACTACATAATACCTAATGACTATATGATGCGTGAAATAGAAATAGGGCAGTGGGAATTAGAATATGGAACTGGTGTGCCTAAGTTTTATGGAACTGGTCAGATGATTAAACCTGCAAAGACTATTGAGTGGGAAGATATCTTATTTGATTTAAGATACAATCCAACAATACTTAGTGAAATACAGACATACTTTATTGAATATATATATAACAAAAAGTTTGGTGCTAAAAAAGCAAGAATAATTGCAGACATATGGGACATTCCATTTGATTCTGTAAAACTCTGGGACTGGTCACAATAGATTCATTACCAGACATAGTAATAGAAGACTAAGTAATAACTACCTAGGGTAAGGGTAAGAGCAAACTGCTTCTCCCAAAGTAACGGCTAGCTTTTACCCCTTAGGTAAAAA
>Ga0181590_10001446_pt1 | contig 20078 bp, 7 predicted proteins | sample 071ome_34_FD_132446 | JGI IMG/M metagenome (GOLD analysis project Ga0181590, IMG submission 132446) | Coastal salt marsh microbial communities from the Groves Creek Marsh, Skidaway Island, Georgia - 071411BT metaG (megahit assembly) | ecosystem: Environmental > Aquatic > Marine > Intertidal zone...
ACAAGCACACGAGAACATTTATCCAACAGTATTTTGAGGGTAACTCACCTATCAGTAATGGTCTAGTTGGTGAGGAAGCAGAAAGTGTTACTGCTTTCACTGAAGCATCTAACTTCATGCAACAGGCAGTAACTAACCAGTTGTATGATAAAGATCTAACTGTAACTGCTGATCCAGCAACTGGAGATAATCAAGATCCAGCATCTTGTGCCGATGTTCGTGCTGCTATCGCAAGTTTGGCATCTATTGTTACTGATGCTGTTACTAACGGTAACCTTAACACTCTACCAGCAGAAAACACTGGAACACTTCTAGCAGAAGAAATTAAGTGCCGCAGAGACATCGGTCACATTGTTGACGCTGTAGCACAGGATCTCTGGTTTGGTGGTAACGAGTATACTATCGCAGCAACTAAAGAATACTTTAGTAGCGGTGCTCTAATCAGCAACGGTGTTGACAATGAAGTTGGTCCTTCGATCACTGCATTTAGAAGAGCACAGGATCTAATGAACCGTGCTGTCAACAACCAATACTATGATCGTGATCTAACGATCACTTTAGATGCTGTTGGTGATCCTGCAGTATTCTCTGACATCCATTCTAACGCTGCTATCTCCATCACAGACAATAAGAAGTTTATTGCTGCTGAGGCATATGAGCGTATGCTTGCTGCTTATCCAGCATATACTCCTCAGACTGGTAACACCAAGCAAGATTGTCTAGATGATGTTTATGACGTACTAGATCAAATTGCTTATGATGTTAAGTTTGGTGGAAACCATAAGACATATGATGCTGCTAATGTTTATGTAACCAACACTTTCAATGGTGAGGTTGTAGAGACATTTATTGATGCTGAGCGTGATGAAGCTGCCAAGGTATTCCTTGAGGCAAAGAACATTGCTATTCAAGTTATCAACAACGAAACAGTAACTGTTTCTGCCAACAACACAGAGACTCAGATCTTTGACTTTACTCAAACTGATGACTGGGATGATGATTTTGCTCCATTACCTCAGTGTGGATCTGCTGTTGCTGCTACTGACACACTCTTTGGTATTATCATTCAAGCAATCGGTAATGATGGTGGAGTTGGTAACTTAAACGGTATTACAAGAACTGCTCCAACGCAACCATCAACTTATGTTTTAGGTAATTGCGCGGATGTTCTTCAGTCTATCGACACTCTAACCAGCATCGTTGTTGATGCTCTCTATGTTGGAAATCTTGACGAACTGCCAACTCTTAGCACTGGTAACTGGGATTGCGCTAATGTTCGTCTGTCAATTGAGAACCTCTTTGACATCATCACAGATGCCATTTCTAGCGGTTCTCTTGCTGGTTTGCCTGTTCTTAACCGTGGAGATTTTATCGTCAACGCAGAGGCATCCAAGTGCTTTAGAGATGTTGCTTATATTGTTGATGCTATCGCAAATGACCTCAAGTATGGTGGAAACATTAACAGTGTACAGGCGGGCGAAGCATACTTTGTTGGTAACCAACTAGATTATATCGATGGTGAGAAGTCTGAGACAATTGATGCATGGAATTATGTTGGTCAAATGGCAATCGCGGCAATGCGTAACTTTGACTTCCTTGCGTATAATTGTTCCACTTCCAACTCTTCTTCTCTAGTAACAATCTCTGATGCAGCAGGAACTGGAACTAGAGATGTTCCAGCATCTGCAATTGTTGATGTTGGTGACAACAGCGGTATTCTAATTGGCATGAAGGTTGAGGAATATCCAACTAATTCATATACCAATGGACTTCTAAATGCTGGTGCAACTCCAATCACAACTAACATTCCTGAGGGAACTTATGTTAAGAGTCTGATTGGAACAGACCGCATTGAACTTGGTGTCAATGGATCTAAACTTGACACTGGTGTCAATCAAAATGCTCAACAAACTAGCACAACAACCAATCTATACTTCACATATGTAAATGGAGCATGGGCAAATACCACTCCTAACACTGTAGTTGTTGGACCAGAAGCTTCTGATCCAGACGTCATTCAGGACACTACAACTTCACCTTCTCAGCGTGAGTGTGCTTCGACTGCCGCTGCTATCTTGCAGTTGACTGAAAACATCACCACTATCATCAACACTGGTCTAACCAAAGTTGTCAATGGTGTAACAGTACCTACTGTCGATCGTGTAGAACCAACATTCAACACCGCTTTACTTGCTTCCAGAGCAACTGTATTTACTATTGATACAACTGGTTATGGTTCAACCAATGCTCATGACTTTGAGACTGGAACTCCTGTTAGACTTGTTCCTCGTCCTCGTTTTGATCCAGCAACTGGGCAGTATGTTGAGGTTGACAAGCGTGTTGTTAGACTACCTAACGGATTCGATACCAACACAACTTACTATGTAATTGCTCCTGGTAGAGCAACACAACCAGTTGATTATAGCGGAACTCTATACTTCAACGGTAGCGATCAAACTAAGTTGATGCTTGCAACTTCTAAAGAGAATGCTGCAGCTGGTATCTACATCTATGCTTCTGAAACGGAGTCTATCGATCCAGATATTGAGATCGATCTTTATCAGTTTGTACTCGATGACAAGTATGATCTCCACACATACTCTTGTGGACTAGTCAACACTGTTGTTGGTGGTATCGAGACAGATATTGCTAACATCTTTGATAAACCATCTACCTCAACTACTCCTCAGAAGGTATTTTTCAGAGAGATTGAGGGTAGTGATCTTCCTGATCTTGCTACAACTTATGCAGCAGATCCTAGTGTTGCTATTACTAGTGGTGTTAATCAGGGTAAGATCAACCCAAGTGTTGAGTTCTATGCTCGTTATCAAACCAGCAAAGTCTTCACAATTCACAAGACTCTTGCTGATGCTTTAAACGATGTAAATCCAATCACTTTCAATAATGCTAACGGACCATTTAGAGTGTTCGCTAACAAGAAGCGCAGTCCAATGCGCTTTGACCCTGGATTTAATGGTGCTGATACAGACAATGGTAAGTGGTATTTACAGTGTACTGATAGAATCACTGGAGAAAGTGACAACAGCATCATTTATCAGGAAATTTTCTATAGAATTCATGAGTCAGATTATTCTAGCAAACCTACCACAACTGATACATGGTATGAGCGTATTAGTGACACCAGAGGTGCTGATGAGAGAACATACAAACTTCGCTATGTCATTCCTAAGTACATTGAAAATGCAAGAGATCCTATCAATGGATTTGTTATCAAGACGAGAACTGACGATACTCGTAAGTTAGTACCACAGAAACTACTCCTCAAACCTGTTGCTGGTAATGTATATGGTGCTCGTTTTGAGAACCCACAACAACCTGGAGAATTCATTGGATATACTAAGACGCAGTTCTCTGCTGATGACACTCTAAATGATGTTAATGCGTATGATCCATACAGAAGACCTCTAACTGGTGAGAATCAGGATACTGATTATCGTGCAATTGCAAGATTTACTTCTGGTGTTGCTGCCACTATTCAATCTGGTCGTTATGTTGAAGATGTTTTAGATCCAGCAATCAATTATCTGGAAATTACTGTATTTGATCACAGTATTGACACCAAGAATTTCCCTGGTTTGAGAAATGAGATCCTAACAACTGTTAAGATTTCTGCACCTCAGGGTGGTTCATTTGTTGCTAACAAGACTCAAAGTATTTCTAATAATGCTGTTTCTTTTGCTGGCAATTCTTCGGGTACTGCTTACATCCATGCATACTATAGTGTTGGTGGTGACCACTACCTAATTATCAAGGGTATTAGTGGTGCTAAGGGAACCGCTTCTCTAGAGTACAGTGAGTTCCAAGGAACACGATTCACTCAGGGTGCTATCTTTGCTGATATGCTGGAAGACCAGGATATGGGCAAATCGCTACCTCTGAAGACACATATCCGAAAAAATTTCCCAGAATATTATTACAAGCAAAACGGTTCCAATGTTTACACCATCACTCCTGGTGATCGTATTCAAGACGATGCTGGTATTGAATATTATGTCTACAGTGTAGAAGATGCAGGAGTTATTGAAGATACATTCTATATCTTTGATAGTGCAGAACTTCAGAAGAGAATTCCTGGTCAGCAAGATGGTATCTATTATCTGACTTGCTTACGCGGTAATATTTCTCCATATCCACAGGGTGCGGGTGTTTCGACTAACTTCCGCAAGTTTAAGTTCTCTCAACCTGTAGGTAAACTTTATCCTCTAAACTACAGAAACGATCCTCTTTGGTTCCAGAAGTCTGGTACAACCAATGAAGAGAAGAACTACTATTCACAGTTGATTGATCCACCTCAGTCATTCTCTGCTGCTGACAACTACATTCATGGTAGTGTTACTGTCAACGATACTAAGCACTCTGTAACCAGAGAACTTATGTATGACTTGACCACGCAACCAGCGTTTGTTGAGAACACATATACTGGATTTAACGAGATTAAGGCACAATTAGGTAACGCAACTTCTGGTTCTGAAGATCGTCGCATTCCTATTGCTGGTGATAGCGAGGTTCTTTCAGATCAGCGTTATTATGTTGAACTCCGTAGACCATCTATTGCTCGTGCTGGTAACCATACATTCGAATATCTTGGTTTCGGTCCTGGTAACTATTCAACAGGTCTTCCTGCTCGTCAAGAGATTGTTCTTGAGTTTATTGAAGACTTCTATGCACAGGCGAAGAAGCAAGATGCTGGTATTGTATTCTACACTGGTATTAACTCTAATGGTGATCTTTACATCGGTAACAGAAGAATTAACGCTATTACTGGTGAGGAAGACTTCATTGATAGAGCAGTTCTTGCTGATGATGGAGATGAGGATGACGTAATCGGACAACTCGTTACCACCTTCGACACACCTGTAACATTCAACCAGAATATTACTATTGTTGGTGGTCCTGATGGCGAACTAGTTAATAATATTAACTCTCCAATTCTTGTCAATGTTCCAGACAATCAGTTAAGAAACCTTGGAGCACCTTTAGTTGTATATTCTCTAGTTAGTGCCACCGATCCTATCAGTGGAGCTCCACAAGATGTTCTCCTAGACAGAGAAGCATTCTTCCCCAATACTTCTGGTGACATCCGTCTAGGTAAGAATAGAGTTGACGCTGCTATCTTTGGATTCAATCCAAGAGGTGAGGGTCAAAACTATATGATCCAAACTCATGCTCCTGGTGGAATTGCGTCCAATATTTGGCCAAACCAAGATTCACTAATTTCTGCTGGTGGTTCTAGAATTGCATCAGATCAGTATATTACCTATAGCAATGTTCTTCCTTCTACAGGAGACATGGCACTGAAAGGTAGTGCAGTTAATAAGAATGGTTCACTTGGTTGGATCTTTGCTAATATCTACACAACAATTCCAAATAATGTAATTTCTTCTTTGCAGGTAATTGTTGACCAAAGCGTAAATGTTGGTAAGTTTACCTTTATTGATAGCAACAGCAATCCAGTTTCTGTTGGTTCTCTCAATATCAAGTCTGGTTCTGAAATCAGATTGCAGAACATTAACTACAGTGGTGTTCTCAATGGCACATGGCCAGTTCTCAATACCCAAGCATATCCATTTGATCCAGCAGATAATGAGGTATATTTCCAAATTACCCCAAGAACTGGATCGCCAATTGGTGCATTTGATGAAACATGGACAAGCGGCATCATTAATGCTCAAACCAATCCATCTCCAAATGCTATTGTTTCTTTCTCTGTATCTAACTGGAAAGAGTTTGGTGTTCTAGGTGCTGAAGCACTCAGAACTGAAACTGAGACATGGGGAGACTTCAAACTTGGTATCAACACAATTAACAGAGCAACACACGATGCATATAAGGATGCATTCGTTGAGGTTCAGAACACTGATCCTCGTGCTAACCTTGATGTTGTTGGTAACGCATATATTAGTGGTCGTAAGACTACCGATTGGTTGTCACATGATGACTTTGCTGATCGTGAAAAGAACAGAATCTCTGATGCATTTGTTGTTGGTGGCGATAGTTCTGATATTGATGAATATGCAACACTTCGTGTTTCTACTGAAGAGATTGCAATCACCGAATCTGGTAGAGGAAACAATGCTGGTAAGGTTGGAATTAATGTCACTGATGCAGAACTAGATAGAGCACTAGTTGTTAAGGGCAATGCTAGATTTACTGAGGATGTACGCTTTGAGCGTGACATTGAAATCCATGGAGATGGAACTCTAACTGAAGTAAGAACCGATACTACAACTGGTACATTCAATCTAATTACAGATGCTGGATTTGTTGGAACTCTCAATTTTGCAAATAGTGCAAATACTGTTAACCTAGTTAACGGTGCTGAGACGGTAAGATTTGCTGATGTAACTACTAATGCTCAAACTATTGCAATTGGCAATAATTCAAGCACAAATACATTTACAATCGGCAACTCAGTTTCTGGAGATCAGTTCTTCTATGTTGGCAATGCTTCAGACCACTCCAACATTTACATCGGTAACACTCCTGATAGTGCTACTGTTGCTGCTAACGGATCTGTTGCTACTACTGGTAGTGGTATTAGCAAGGTAGTTATTGGTGGTGCTTTTGGTAATACTAACCAAGACCAATCATATGTAAGAGTTTCTTCCCAGAATCTTCGTGTTGATGGTGATATGTGGCTCGGATTCCGCCGCCCTGGTGGTACAGCGGACATGAGATCACAAGCGTCCTTTATTAATTTCTTCTCCAACTCTGGTGGTCCTTCGACTATTAACTTCGGTCTCAATGCTTCTGAAGTTAACATCGCAGGTCAAGGTGGTACAACCACAATCAACAACTCACTACATGTCATCGCTTCGATGAAGGTTGATGGTGATATTTTACTTTGTGGTGGTCTTGCTTCCTTCGCATTTGAAGGTCAGAGAAGAAGAATGGGCACTGATGATAATGCCCACGATGATGGTATTGAACCAGATGGCACATTCACTAAGAACATTGATATTCTCAATGTTCAGGTTCTAGCATCTACCGAAAGTGGATACAACCAAGTTGATACTGCTGGTTCTGGTCTTTGGGGTGGATCTGCTTATCAGCAGGAAATCACAAACATTGGTGGAACACCTACGGTTGAACCACAGGAACTCGATGCTTTAACTGGTGATGAATACTATCTACCAATTAAGAACGAACCTGTTCAAAATGGTGATCCATACTTTACAACTGGCGATTATATATTAATTGATTCTCCAACTTCTGGTCCTTGGAATGCAGAAACTGCTCACCCTGAAATTGTACAGATTGTTGAGGTATCAAGAGCAAATGTTGCTCCATATTACCTCAAGGTTAAGAGACAACCATTTGGTGCTCTAGCATCTGGATCTACTGGACTAACAAAGACAAATCACCCTGATACTACACCAATTTATAAGGTAAATGTACAGTTTGATGCTACTTGGTTGGAGCAACCTGTAGATGCTACAGGTGAAAATGATAACTTCTATCTTGCTGAATTTGGTGGTACGATTACTCCTAATGTTGATTACATCATTGTTGATCGTGACGATACAACTGGAACCATTGGTGAAATTGTCAAGGTTAAAACTTCTTTGAATGAGCAAATTCAGAAGTTCAGAATCAATAATGGTCAAGACTGTGATGATACTGACGGTGACGTATTTGTTGTTAACTCTGTAACAGGCGATACTTACATTGGTGGTGATCTAACAATCAATCAAAGTGTTGGAATTAATGGTGGATGTGATACAACTAACAAGGGAACTATCGTTGGTAATTTGATTCCTGGCGATGACTTATTTGTAGAGTATGTTACAAATCTCACTGCTACTGAAATTGCTTTAATTTCTGTTGGCGACATCTTAAAACCAACTGCTACCTCTGGAAATGTAACTATTCAACCTGGAACTAAGGTTGTTGAGATTGATTCTGATAGAGTAAGAATTTCTCCACGAATTGTTACTGCTTCTCAGATTACAAACTATGAGTTTGCTGTAGTCAAGAATGAAGAATTTGTAATTACTAACGGCGTAGAGCAAAACACTCTATACTTTGATACTTGCTTAGCAAATCTAGAGTTGGGCAATCAGTTTAGAAGACTCGATGTTACTAGAGTATTGCCTAGTGTAGAGTCTGTTACTAGCACAGTATCTAGATATGATGGAAATGAAAGTAACATTAGAATCTACTCTTACTGGGTAGATCCACAAACAATCAACGCTGGTGGACCTACTACCACATTGACTGCTAATGCTACTACAGGAGACATCACTGGTTCTGTTTACCTAACAGTAGCAACTATTGGAACTGGAACAGGTAGGTTCCAAATTGGCGATTTAGTTCTTGTCGGTCCTACAACAACACTTGATGGTAATGGTCTCAATGCTAATGATTTTGAGGTCATGGAAGTTCAGTCAGTTGATAGCGGTACTAACACCCTCAGATGTTTACCTGGACAAGAAGGAACAACTGCTAATTCTCTAAACACATATCTAGCAACATCAACATCTGTTGTTAGAATCCTCAAGCATCCAGATACGGCACAGTTGATGGATATTCAGGAGCGCACTAGAACTGAAGGTGGATCATCTACTAATATTGCTTCAATCATTATTGACAAAGGTTATATCTGTCAAACTAAGTTTGACTATAGAAACTGGATTAGATTCTATGATACTGTCAATGATACAAGTGAGCAATTCTATGTGAATGGTGGTCTATCAGGTAAGTATCATCAACCTATTATGAATGAGTCCATCTTGGATGGTAACTTATCACATAGAAACGGTTCTCTTACTCTGAATGACGACTTCACCATGCTCGGTGGTGACATCAGAATGATTGACTCTGTTAATAAGACCACAATCTTGAGAGTCAAGAATGATGACGGTCACGCAGATCACTCTGGTTCTATCGAATTTGATGCTGGCATTATTGGTAGAGGTGATATTAAGATCTATCCTGTATCTTGTCCAGAAAACGTTGTTCAGGATGCTACTGGTTGTAATGTTTCATTCTCTGTCGATATCTTTGGTGATGCTGAGATTGGAAACTCCCTATATATTCGAACCAGTGCTGCTGAGATTCCTGCTAAATCACCAAGACTCAGAATTGATAATCTTGGTAATAATGGTGCTAACGAGTTTGTTATCAATCACGATGAATCAATTGATGCATTTGGAATCACTAACTACTATACCAAGTCTGGTGGTAGACATGGAAGATATGTTTCTAGTGGATCTGATGCTGATCAAAGAAATCTAAGATCAAATGTTGTATACTTTGTTAATGTAACTGATCAAGATGATCTGGTTCTAAACCTACCAACCGATGCTCAAACTGGAGACAGAATTGAGTTCGTTGAGGTTGGTGGAAACCTAGGATATGATACTTCACTTGTTATCAGAGCTGCTGCGAATGTAAGAGTTCAGGGTGATGCTACAGGAACTACTATTGGTCTTGGTGGTTCAACTCCATACAATGGAGGTGAGTTAGTTGTACAAACTCCAAACGCTGCTTTCACCCTAATCTACTTGGGTGGTACTGATTCACAAGGAACAATTGTTTCCTCTGGTGTAACAGGATGGTGGCTCAAGGAGGTCTAATAGATGGCAAATTACAATCGCATAAAAACACAAAGAATCTCCCCAGTTGGCACTATTATGCCCTGGGGAGGTGGATCTAGGAATGGTGAAAATCTAGATCAAGTTCCACCTGGGTGGTTAATTTGTAATCAAGCAAATGCACAATTAAATGCTGCTGATTATCCAATTTTGGCAAAAATTTTGGGTAATACATATGGTCCTTTTCCTGAAACAGCAGATCAAGAGATTGGAACTAATTTTGGTATTGTAAATGATTTTCCATATAATCCTCCAGCAGGTAGATTACATCATGATCCAAATAGACATGTAGATGTTTTTGGTTTACCAAATTTAAATCAGGTTGCTTTGATTGATATCGAAGCAAATAGATCTGGTGAATATGATGGTGGAAATGATAGTAGATTACACCCAGATGATCTTCTTGAATTAGGTTCAATTATTAGTAAAAATGGTAGTGAGGGTGATCTACCTGATATCCTGCAGTCTTCTGATGTTGACATTACATTTACATTAGAACCATCAGATAGTCTTGCTGGTAGAATTACTGGTATTACAATGGATGAACCAATCTATTTTGATACTGTATATGTTGTACCAAGAAAACTTGGTATTGATCATATGCCGCAGCATACTCATAGACCATCAACAACTGCAGAATTTGATCAGTTTTGGAGTGCTTCTCCAACAGGTGTTCCTCTTATGGAATTTCAACCTGGATTTGGTAACGAATCTGGTGATGGTTCGGGTACAACATCAGTTGCTGCTATTGGTAGACGTGGTGAAGATAGTCCCGCACATAGTTTTTTACCAGGAATACAAGAAGTTACATGGTATGATGCTAATGATGGAGGAATTTCTCTGCCATTAGGTGATCAACGAAGACTTATTAGTACCAGTCTTACTGGCGGTGGTCCTGGGTTAACACTAGTTCCACAAGTTCCTAGTAGCGATAGAAATATCCCACAGTTGGGTGCTATTACTAATGCTTACACGGACGATAATCGTGCTGTAGAGGCAATTCAAACTGAGGCACATGTTGGTGCTTTCCCTCCTGCTGGTAGATATGAAGGTAGAAGAAATTTCCACGCTTCTGTTGATATTCCAACAGTTTATAGGGGCGTTAATATGCCCGAAGCAAATATTCTAGATCCTGTTTATGATCCAGCATCTGAACCTCAACCGATAAATACTGCTGTAAGTAACACATATACAACTACGGTAAACCATGGTGGAGAAGAATGGGCATCTGATTCTTTAAATTCTCATACTCATGATGCTATGGAATTGACTATGAATAGAGGAAGTCTTTCTATTCCAAACACAATTTTGGTTAATAATATTTCCACTAGCACAACCGCACCTTTATCAGTTGATTCGGCATTGTCAATTACAATGGACATCAACACACCATCATTAACTATGATTTACATCATCAGAGCGTACTAAGATGGCAGTTTTCTATAATAAAGAAAAAGCAAGACACGGTTCTCTAGTGGGGACTATTATATCTTTTCCTGTTGAATTTCAGGGAGACGATCCAAAGCAAGCGTCGAATTTAGCATTGTTACCTGCGGGTTATCTTAGGTGTGATGGTTCTGTATTGTTTGCTGATCAATATCCAGTTCTTGCTGAAGTTTTAGGTACTGGTGATGAGTGTAGGTTCAAAAAACCAGATCAAGCACTTGCTCTCAACCAGTTTCAGTTACCAGATTTAAGAAACAAACACATTAGATCTACATCATCTGCTAACATTGGTCAATATAATGATCTAACAGTCGTTGATGGAAATGGTAACACAGTTATTAAATCTGGTGTTGGTTTAGATGTTCTTCAAAACATTAGTAGTCCATATGAATTGACATATACTGGCGAGTTTTACATCCCCCCACAAACACTTGATTTAAGAGGAGAACCATCATTCTCTATTGATACTGGAAACTATACATTTGAGCAAGATGTTGCTCAAAATGCTTTCCAACCACATATGCACAGAACAAATACTCTTCGTGCTAGACAGAAAAATAGAAATGGAAACTTTTTTGCTTCTAGACAGATTAACTCAGTTAGATCATATTCTTCTCTAAACGTGTGTCAATGGTGGGAGAATACTAAACAAGAACTTTGTTATTGGCAGATGACAACTGCTGTTGTTAAACCGCCCCCAGGAAGAAGACCTTTTGAAACATCATACTATGATCAGTATGGTGCTTGCTGGTATGCTTGTTCTGGATTTACTACGCAAGGATACTGCTTATGGCCAGATGATGGCGCTTGTCCTGAGGTTGATAATAAAGATTGGGGAGGCGGCAATGGTTTTGTTTTACAAAATAATGGATGTAATGATCCATCTGGAGAAGATGATTCAGTCACCTTCGGTAATATTGCATATGACCCAACATATACTGTAAGATGTGTATGTACATACCCTATTTTTGGTCTATGTCCTGGTGGTACAAATGGTCCTGGCGATGCAGATGTTATTGACAGTGGTGATTTAACAAACTATGCTACTGATGGCGTTATCAACTTGCCATGGACATCTGTTGATGATACTTATTATCAAACTGGGTCTGGAGCAGTTACGAACATAACTACACTCTCTGGTTCTACTGGTAATGAAGGGACACATAGACACCGTTTATTATTCGAAGCAGATACCCCCCATACGTATCAATTAAAAACTAGACCAACTGGTGCCAGAGCAGATTCTGGTCTAGTCTCTCAAATTACAATCGACATTAACAACTCCAAAAAGGCGGATAAATACATACAGCCTTATGTTGTTACCGAGTATCTAATTAAAGTCTGATGCCAGTTTCTTATCGTTCGACCACACCAAATTTTTACTCTGACATGGGCGGATCTTATGTCAGTATGGGTGCGATTCTTCCTGTTTTAGTTGATAACGATACTGATTCTACCAATTCTCGTCCAACACAATCTCCTGAGTATTCGCACAAAGGATATCTTTATTGCGATGGGAAGAAATATTCAATCAAAGACTATCCATTACTATTCGAAGTTATCGGTAATGATTATCTAAAAAATGATGAACTTACATCAGCAAATTCAATTGTAACTGATTCTTCCGATCCAGCAATTCCTGGTTCAGTATTCAGAACATTTCTTAATGGTGGCAATTTTTATGCTGAAATATATGCAAAACCATATACTGATAGTCAGGGAAATACACAATATGATAGAATGATTCCAAATGGAGCAACTATTAGTTGGGTATCTCTTGGTGACTATCCAACTGGTGGAGGTTCTATTGAGGAAGGTGAGTCATATGAAATGGTTTATTCTCCTTCTGATCAATCATTAGCAAGTAGAACTGATACTTTTGTCTATAGAATTTTAATTAATTATGATCCAGATGATACTGGCACTGGAACTCCAGGAGCAACGGTTACTTGGGTTCCATCGTCTATTTCAACTGTAATTACTTCTGATCCTTACCCTATTATTCCAGTAGCATATTATGGTACGGTTCCTGAAATTGACTCTGGAACATTTGATCCTTTAACAGGTCAAGGATATCCTACTGGTTACGATTCATATGCTGGTGCTGAGAATGATAGACCAGCATTGAATTGGGGATCTCTTAATGGTCTTCCTGCAGGTGTTTCTGTTGATACATATGAAATTTATATCGAAGATCTATCAACAGATGACTTTAAAATTTGGCAAGTCCAGAATATTCCTGGGACAAAAACAACTTTATCAGTAAACGAGGTTCTTCCAACACAAGCAACTGTAACACAAAACTCAGTAGAACAATCTTCTATTGGTAGTAGTCCTGATTGGGTTAATGATGGTTACTCTGGTCCGCAACCACCATCCACTGAAAGACATCATTACAGAATTCATTTTGTTGCTAACTTGAGCAACACTCAAACTTTAGTATCTCACCTTGATTTTATTGCTGGTAATGGCAATGGTGCTGTTGTACCTGATTTTGGTAGAGATCCTGTATATACAGATAATTTTGTTATTACTGGTGATTCTTCTGGAATTAGTGATACTGATTTAAATGTTACTATTTCTAGTCTAGCAAATCAACCAGAGTTTAGAATCAGAAAGTCTTATGTAAGAACGGACTATCCTTTTATCATTGGTGAGTTTAGAGTTCCTGATTATAGAGATAGAAAACTAATTGGATATGGTGAGGGTGTAGAAGGATCTGGAACACCATTGGTGGAGGATAGAATCACCATGAATCTTGGTGATACTGGTGGTAGATGGTATGTTTCTACTGATGTTTTAGAAGATCCACTAGAATTTTATGAAATTAGTGATGTCCTTACCTCAGGATACACTGATGTAAACACTCAGGTTGAAGCATTCTTAACAGGTGAAAAGAAATACACAGTTGGACCAATTGAGGACTACATTTACTCAAGACCACCTGAGCACAATCACTATGTTCTACACAGCGATGTAAATGATTTTGCTGAAGCAACTGTTGGTGGTGTTGATGTTTTTACAACTTCTTATGCAAGAGTAAAGGGTTCTATTTTAAACTTTGTTCCTGGTGGTACTGCTGGAGATGGACAAGCATTAGGTCACTCTCATGGTTTGATTGGCAGAAGACTTTCTAGTGGTAGAATTTCTACTTATGGTAACGTTTCTGGAATTGGTGAGAGAGTACAGACTAATGCTAGAGAAGATACTTTTGTCAATATTGAGACAGCAACTTTATCTCTATCAGGCACAGCGTTAGTTAATTATGGTACAGGTGTTACTGAAGTTGGTGGATTTGCTCCTCCTGGATCTAACAGTCAATACTTAGGGTTTGGAACTAGAGGAACTTCTCCTTTTAGTTCATTGCAAACAGATCGTCGTGCTACCATCACGATGGATACAACAGGATATGCTACATTTTTTGTTCTTGCTATTGCTGGTAACGATAACAATGGTGGTGAAAGACCTAATGATGCTGGCGACTCTATCTATATTTCATTTAATGGAGGACCTGAACAAGTTCTCTTGCCTAGTAGAGAAGTATTTAATAATGAAAATGGATATACGGGTAGTGGAATTTATGATGATACTTACACATATTGGAAGAACCAAGAAATTACAATTCCTGAGTCTGCTAGAGGACCAAACTGTCAGATTCTATTAAGACAGACAGCAAATCCACCACTGGAATATAAACCAACTGTTACTGATGCTGACCATCCAAATGGTAACGATACATTTGGTATTGCTGCTGTTGGATTGCGTGATGGTCTTGGCGATGGAACTTGGGATGGATGTTATAACTATAGAATTACTGAACCACCTGCGTTTTCTATTAACACTGCATCTGCTAATGGTGTAACAATGAATATTGTTACAGTGTCTAATCATGATTTTGCTATAGGCGATTCAATCAAGGTATCTGGAACAGGAACAAGTTTAGACGGATTTTATACTGTAAATGAAGCTGGTTTTTCTACCAATAATGTGCAGGTAGACACCAATAAGAGTGGTAGTACAACTTCTGGTACAGTTGCTAAAGCAGCAGGATATTTTCAAACTATTACCTCTACGCCAACTCCAAAAGTATGGGTAGTTGATGATACTACTGTCATTGGTGGAAAAGAACTAATTGCTACCGATCCTGGATTTGGTACTATACTTTGGAGTGAGGAATTTCCTACTGCTGGAAGTGGAACTATTCCTTCTAGTCAAAGTCCAGCAAATACTGATGCTTATACTGGCACACTGATTGCTGGTGGTGGTGGAGGTGGTGGTTCTTCAGGTGCTGGTGGTACTGGTGGTTCTTCTACTCTATCATTTACAGTTCCAGAATACGGATCTGTGCAAATTGAAGCAAACCCAGGAACTGGCGGTGGTTCTGGTAGTTCGGGTGGTGCTGCTGGTGGTGGAGGAACATTTACAATACCATCAAATTTACTATCTGACGATAGATTTGACTTTACTACTACAACTGGTGCCGATGGCACAAGTGATGGAACCAAGAGTGAATCTGCCGCTGCTGGTGGTGGACCACCTGGCGGATATGGATCTGGTGGTGCTGGTGGATATGACACTAGTACAGCCACAGATTCTACTGCTGAGCAAGAATTTACTTCTGATGGTAGTTTTAATTCGTCATCTGTCTCTGGACTCCCAGGCGGGGCAAATATTACTAGCGTAACCATTGATATTTCTGGTGGTAAAGGTGGTGATGGTGGCGGATCAAATGGTACTGGCGGTTGTTCTACTGGTGGTGGTACAGGATCTAATGGTAGAAGACTATACGGTACATTTGCTGGTTCGGCTAATTTTACTTTCCAAATTGGTAACGCAGGACAAAAAGGTGCTGACGTTCACAGTGGATCAACAGCAGAAAGTACTACTCCTGGTGCTACTGGTGCTGCTAACGGTGGTCAAGGTGGTCGTGGTGCTTGGGGTCATGGTTCATCTGGTGGCGGTGGTGGCGGTGCTACCGCTGTTTCTACTGGTCCTGGTTACATTATGGGCGCTGGTGGCGGCGGAGGCGGCGGTGGCGCTGGTGGTGGTAACAATGGTGGATCTACTACCGACCCATGTTGGACTGGTGGATCTGGATTAGGACCATCGCAAGGAACATATTATGCTACCTCTATTGGTGGTGGAACAGGAGCAGATGGTGGAACTGCTGGTTGTACCTCTGGTGGAGGTGGAGGAGGCGGAGGTGGTTTCGGTCCCTCTGCTGGTGGATCAGGTGGATCTGGCGGCGTTGCTGGTGCTGGTCACGTTAACACTGGTTCTGGATCTGGCGGTGGTGCTGGTAGATCAGCATATAACTCAACTTACATGTCAAGCGTTTCTGAATCTAGTGGTTCTAGTGGCGGTGGTTATGCTAAATTTACTGTCAACTATGAGTATGAAGTTATTAATGAAACAGGTGGCGGTGGTGGTCAAGGTGCTAGACTAGACTTCTCTTATAGAAAATCTAGTGGTGGATCTAGTATCCAAACTGCTTTTGCTTATAGTGTAGGTAGTGGTGGTAGTGCTGGATCTGGTGGTGGAACTGCTGGCAGCACTGGTTATCTTTTAATTGAAGCATATGGTAGAGAAGGCGGTGGAGATACTGTTATTGGTATTTCAGAACCTGCTGGTAGAGTGTATCAGGTTCCTGATTGGCCTGACTCTAGAACATATGAGAGTCCTTCTACTATTGGAGCAGATGTTTGGCATAGTGCCAGTGCAGCAGTAGATGTTCAAGGACACTTGGGTGATAATTTCCCCGCTTCTTCTTCGCAGTCTCCAGACTTAACTGGTGGTGCTAGTACGAAATACATTAGATTTACAGGTGATGGTAGTAGATTCCTTCAAATTGGACCATTGAATACTTTGAATGCTGACAAGATTGTATTTACTGTAATTAAGGGTAATGGATCTAATGGCGGTGAATCTCCAGAAGAAGAACTTCAACTATGGTGGAAACCCACCGAAGATTCTACTAGTGAAACTAGACTATCTAATATTGTCAATGTAACTGAATCATCATCAATTTATCAAAATTATGAATTAGACATTGATCCCACTGATGATGTTAGGAGATCTACTGTTTATTTGATTGTTAGACAAAATAGACCTGCTGGCAGTGGCGATAATGATCCTACTGAAGGTACAACCAATGATAATTATGGTTTGACACAGTTTGGTTTAGTCTATGGTGAAGTTACTGAGGATGTGTTCATTCCTTCCCTAACAGCATCATTGCCTGGTAACGAAGGAGATTGTGGTCCAGACGAGGGAATTAATGTAATTAAAAGAACTGTTACTGCTGGTGATTCTAATATTAGATTCACAGATGGTACATTAACTCTGTCAAGTTCCACTCCTATTTCTGTCTCAGGTTCTGCAAGAGTACAAGAGACAATCACACTTGCTACTAGATATCATCGTAGTAAATATCTAATAAAAGCATACTAAAATAAATAGATCATCAGGTAATACCGTTTCTCATGTCAACGACTGCTATTGCTACATTAGTATTGAATCCGTTTGAAAGAACGATCCAATATAAAAATGTAAAGAAAGAAATTAATGATGATTATTGGGAGACTAATATCGCCCCAATTCTCACACCTCTTTGGGATAGTCCTAAAGATAGATTGGAACTATTTTTGTATAGAGAGAATGGATCTCATCTAATTCAAAGAAGTAAGTATAAGAGAAATCACCAAACTGGTGAATATAAGTGGGTATCTTATGAATTTGACCCCACAGCAGTCTATGAAAGTGATGTAACTGAACTACGTGATGCTATACAAGAAAAATTCTTTGATTACAAAGATGTATCAGAGAAAGAATATGAAGAAGCAGTTCAAAGAAGATTTGCTAGAGACTCCAGTCTTTCTTGGGCAAAAGTAAAATTAGTAAGAAATTTCTTACTACAAGATAGTGACTGGACACAACTACCTGATAATTCACTAGAAGACAGTGTAAAAGCATTATGGACTCAATATAGAGCATATCTTAGAGATTTCTTGTCCTTACAAGAACCTGCTACTCCATATGATGTAATCTTCCCAATCACACCTAAAGAATATCTAACCAGACAGACATTAGACATTCCTGCTGCTCTTACAGAAGCAATTGGTGATCAGGGAACAGAGGCAGACTATCTCACCAGTGAATATCATTTTTGGAAACTATCTTCCAATTCATTGACAGCAATGCAACAAAGAATTTCTACATACATTGCTCTACAAACAATGGTTGAAACTACAGGAAGATATGGTAGAATTGACATTAAGAGATTCGAAACCACATTGGGTTACTCTGATACACAGAGAGAACAAGTTAATGAATCTCGTGGTGAAGAGGGAGCACAAGAATATCTTGATGAACTAATTAGAAGAATCGAAGCAGGAGAGATCTGATGTTATTATCAATGAATGCAATGAGACTATACGAAATGGTCTCATATTATGCCAAAACAACTGATAAGTTTGTGCTTTGTATTGACAATACAAAATGGTTTCATCTATCAGATGCTGTAAAAGCAACTGTTCGTACATACTATGACGATCTAATTCCTGAAGATGAGATTGGTGAAGTATTTGGTTATCCATATACTTTCTACGAGTTTCCATCACAAGCAACTGCTGTTGATGTTGCAAATGATTGGTTTCCATTCTTAGCAAACTTACCAGATGCTGATCATTTCATTGAAGTACAAGTGATCGCTCCATCTGGTGCTATTCCATACACAAATTACGTCACTCCACGCCCTGAATAATATTATTTGATCTTATTATGAACTTTACTGCTAAAAAGATCCTTGGACCAATTGTTTATGAGTCCACTGAATCTCATAAGTTTCTATCACAAGAAATTAATTTTCTTAGATCTAAGATGAAAGCATATGACTCCTCATGGGGTCCTATGGCAACTAAAGATAACAGAATCCTAGAATATGAAGAAACTGAGAATCTCAAAAAATTTATAATGGATCATTTGAACAATTATGTTCATACGGTGCTGCAAATCACAGATGATGTTGAGTTTTACATTACAGAATCATGGGTAAACTGTCTAGAACCACAGAGGCAGCACCCAATTCACACTCATGGAAATAGTATTATTTCTGGTGTGTTATTCATCTTACCAGAGGAGTCTAAAGGTGCTTCTCCATTGGTATTTGGTACAGATTATCATGAAACATTTCGTGGATTTGAGTTTCCATATAAACAAATGGATTATCCGTATGTCTTGCATGAGCAAGGTAAGGTTGTAATCTTCCCATCTAGCGCAGCACATGCTGTTCCTGAGAATAGAGATGGTCAAGAGAGGTGGTCTCTATCCTTTAACACTTTCTTCAGAGGTAAACTGGGCGTCTCTGGCATCAACTGTGCTGATGCTGTGGGTAACCGCTTGACACTCTCCTGATTTTCTGCTATGGTAGCAAGGCGTCAGTATATGACCCAGAATATCAAAGACAACGCAAACAATGGAGATCTAATGAAAGTACCCACGCAACCCGAGTTGACGCACTTGCAGCTACAAGCAATGTTACGCGATCACGATATTCCCCCAAGCGAACTAATGTATTGCGGTGAGCGTGAATATACTACTGAATATGTTGCTCACCCTGAGTATCATGGGATGATCATGCCATTCTATTTGGTTGCTGGTGAACATGAGGTGCCTGTCTGTGACATTGCATCGGTTGACCGAGTGGACGATCAATAAGTGTCACACGGGGGTCTCGCACCCCCTTTTTCATGCCCTATAATTGTTCCAACGACGCAAGAGACCATTTGACCCTGACCCTTCGCCCCCACCAGCAGCGTATGCTCGATGCCCTGCAAGGTGCTGATCGTGGTCGCCTGACCTGCCCTACGGGCGGCGGCAAGACCCTCGTGATGATCCTTGACACCCTGCGCCGTCTTCAGCAGGCAGACCGCCCTCAGACGATCGTGGTGGTCTCTCCTCGCATCCTGCTGTCTGTCCAACTGTATGAAGAGTTCTTTGCTGAACTGAATGGCAAGG
>Ga0181590_10001448_pt1 | contig 20065 bp, 13 predicted proteins | sample 071ome_34_FD_132446 | JGI IMG/M metagenome (GOLD analysis project Ga0181590, IMG submission 132446) | Coastal salt marsh microbial communities from the Groves Creek Marsh, Skidaway Island, Georgia - 071411BT metaG (megahit assembly) | ecosystem: Environmental > Aquatic > Marine > Intertidal...
ACTATACTTACATCATCGGAACCTGACAATCCTTGTGTTCCTTGATTACTTAAACCTTGCGAACCTTGAAGACCTTGAATTCCAGTCTTAGTGAATAATACCGTTACTTTTTCTCCGTTTGAGGGGAGATTACCACTTACATAAGTAACAGGAACAGTCCAATAAGTAGTATTATTAGTTACACTACCATCAACGTAGAATATTGTACTTGTATTCCCAGAAGACTTTACTGATGTTACATAAATATAACCACGATTTAAACCACTATTAACAATAGTATCGTCGAAAGTATCATACCAACCAGTTTGATTTGATCCAAGTAAATCAGTATCATCAAAATAAATCCTATCAACATCTGGAGGATGATTGGTGTTAAATCTCATAGATCCTTGACCACCAGAACCTGCTGAGACAGTGGTATCAAATTGATAGTAAATACCACCGCGATCTCCCAAATTGCCTTGGACACCTTGAGCACCTTGTATTCCCTGAAGACCTTGCGTTCCTTGATTAGTCAATCCTTGAGTTCCTTGAGAACCAATAGTAGAGAATACATGCCAGGTTGAATTTGCGCCATCATCTTCCCAAATAAAATCTAATACTGTTGTTCCAAGATCTACAGTTAAATCTTCAGATTCTCCTTCAATTGTTCCACCATTTCTATCTATTGTCAAATTCAAAATCGCCCAATTTCCACCATCGGCAATTCTTACAATTGCACCATTACTTAATTGGGAGTATGGTGGTAATTTTAATGTAAATGAACCTCCAGTTGTATCGGCAAGAATTTGATCTCCATCAGACAAAACTTCATTGTTATTTGCAGATGTTTTTCTAACCCATTGATTTGCCTGACCACCTAGACCTTGAATACCTTGTGTTCCCTGTAGGCCTTGAGTACCTTGTGTTCCCTGTAGACCTTGAATACCTTGAGTTCCCTGTAGACCTTGAATACCTTGAGTTCCCTGTAGACCTTGAATACCTTGAGTACCTTGAGTACCTTGAAGACCTTGAGTTCCTTGAGTTCCTTGAAGTCCTTGAACACCTTGAGTTCCCTGTAGACCTTGAGTTCCCTGAAGACCTTGAAGACCTTGAGTTCCCTGAAGACCTTGAAGACCTTGTGTTCCTTGAACACCCTGATTACTTAAACCTTGAGTTCCCTGCAGACCTTGAAGTCCTTGAACACCTTGAGTACCTTGAAGTCCTTGAGTTCCTTGATGTGATCTACCTTGAAGACCTTGTAATCCTTGAGTTCCTTGTCTTCCCGTAATCTCAGGTATTACGGATGTCATTGCATAGTTATCATATCCATCACCATTAGAAGTTGATTGGCAAAGTGCCAAATAGACACCAGACATATCTCTGGCACCATCAGGAATTTCCCATCTCAGTAAATTCCATTCATTAAAATCTGATACCTTAAGTTGATTAATATCTGGACCAATAAAGGTGTCTGTTGTTACATTATGTGCAGATATTTTAGTCCATCCATTTCCATTGGTTGGAGCTTCAGTATCAGTCGTATTGGTTTTGTATCTTAAACTGATTGATTCATTAGTATTACTATTACTACCTTCGGGTTTATCTCCCCAACCATCTGATGAATTTGCAACATTTATATAAGCATAAAGATAATTGACAGTATTTAAATAAACTACAGATTGATATCTTTTTACAAATCTAAAGTGAGAACTTCCAGTTCCAGCCCCGTTAAAAACAAATATTGGAGTATATTCATTTAAAAATGTATCCGATGACGTAGTTGCCATCGTTGAATTTTTAGCAGAATTATATTCGGTAATTGTAGTTAACTCTACAGAATTACGATAATACAGACCATCACCCGCCTGGGCATCAACTACCGCATATGTAAGTAAAGCTTCGTCTCCGTTGATGCCTTGAAGACCTTGAGTACCTTGAAGACCTTGAGCACCTTGTGTTCCCTGTAGACCTTGAATGCCTTGAGTTCCCTGTAGACCTTGGACACCTTGAGTTCCCTGTAGACCTTGAATACCTTGTGTTCCCTGTAGACCTTGAGTACCTTGTGTTCCCTGTAGACCTTGAGTACCTTGAGTTCCTTGAACACCCTGATCACCTTGGAGTCCTTTATCCCCACCCAAACCTTGAGTACCCTGAAGACCTTGAGTTCCCTGAAGACCTTGAAGACCTTGAGTTCCTTGATTTCCTGTTCTAGAAAATGAAATTACACACTTCTCGGAGTTTGAAGGAAATCCACCAGAAATTGGTGTTACAGAAAGAACTGTCCATCCATTGTTTGTTGTATTACTATCACCAGTAATACTAAAAATTGCATATGTTGCATCATTACTATCGGCGCTTTGAATTACAATATGTCCACGAATATTTGAAGACGTTGAATCATCCCAAGTAGCAATAAATGCTGAAATATCTGTTCCCTCAGCAGTATCATCAGATATTGATAATTTTGTTATGTTGGTAAATGTGCCATTATCAAATTGAAACTTTCCAGATGTTGGATTATTAGTACCGTTATTAACTGCAGATGAAAAATCATATCGTATTCCACCTCTAAATCCAGGTGTACCATCAGCACCATCAACAGCAGCAGCACCTTGAACACCTTGAAGTCCTTGAGTTCCCTGGAGACCTTGGTTTCCTTGAGCACCAACAATATCAACTTCTACACCTTCAGTTTGAATAGGTGCCCAATATCTCTTACCTTCATATCCATCTACTGCAGCTAAAATATATGTTTGTCCTATAGGTTTTGGATTTGCACCAGTAGATCCTACACCAACCGTAGGATCTCCTAAATCGGGTTCTGCTTGCTCTAGACCAAGATATTCATACCTGTCGGTAGTAATATCTCTTTGCCCAAATCTCTTTTTTCTTCCTGAATTATATTTTGCCATTATTTAATTATTGCTTTGCGGTTTCAAGAATGCTTAATACTATATTTAATTTACCGTTTTCACTTCCTTGGATTTTAAAAATATCATTTGTTTCTAATACCAATCTTCCATCACCTACAATACTATAAGAATCTTCTGGTGGAATTGGTGTATTTTTAGTTAATTCAAAATCAGATCCACTTCTTGAATGATATGCAGTAACTGATGCAATACCTGTAGACTTATTAGATACTTGACTTAAAATGACAATAGTAGCAACACCAGTAGGACAAGTGTAGATACCTACATTTGTATCTGTTAGTTCATGTCTTATTGTCTTAAATCGATTAAGAGGTATTTGTGCCATCTTATCCTAATGCTATAACTAGAGGTGTTACTGTATTTAACAGACTTTGACTGAATGCTCTACCAGAAATTGTGCCTGTAAGTTGATTAATTGAAACATCAGGTCCAATCTTGAAGTCACCTGATTGATTTGTTCCTGTAAATATAATTCTTCCTCCATTCTGCATTACAAATTCATTATCTACGATTGCAACTCCACCAATTCCTGGTCTTGCAGTATTAATGTCTGTTCCACTTCCTACCCATTCCAAAGAAATGGTTGTTGCAAGTTGCAGACTTGTTCTTGAAAAATAAACTGTGTCTCCAGAAGTTACATTATTATTTAGATTCTGTACTAGAACCACCGTACTTACACCAGCAGAAGGTGCAGTTGCACTCTCAATACCATAATAAATTGGATACATTACAGTGGTAAATGATAAACCATTTCCACCATTTTGTGTAATAGTTATATTTGGTGCTGTAGATGAATATTGAGATCCTCCATTAACTACATCTATAGAAGTAACAGTTCCTGTGGAATTGACATTGGCAGATAGTTCTGCAGTAATTCCATTTGGACCTGTTGGATCAGCAACTACAAATGTTGGAGGATTTGCAGGATTATATCCAGAACCACCATTGGTAACTTCTATTTTTTGAATTTCGTAATATAAAGTATCAAAGTAAATTGCTTGTCCATCATAAGGTCTATTATCCCCAATCCCAGAAATTACAATAGTATCTGCATTATCGCCATCAGCACTAACATCATTTACAACTTCTCCAGTATAACGATAGATTGATCTGGAATATTCATCACCGACGCCATTACTAACAAGTCCCTTGTTACCGAAAGAACAGTTAGAGTTTGTGATGTCACACTGACCACCACCAGAAGACCAATGTCCAATGTCATTACAAATAGTAAAGATAGAAACTAACTGAGCATATGCACCATTAGTTATTGATACTCCAATTCCATTTTGATTATATTGTGTATAAGAATCAACTGACATTGATCCCGTCACACCAATATCATTTTCATCCCCAGGTTCTGCATGGAATCCATCAATCTTCATTCCAATACTCTTTCCAATGAAGTTGGTGCAGTTTCTTATGTAAGGTCCTTGAGATATTACACCAACGCCAGGAGAGAATGTATTTCCACCAATCTTTGTATCTGAGTAAGCATTACTTGCTTGACCATCAGTACCTGAAGGTTGTGTTTCTGGAATCCCAGCAGAAGCATATCCACTGTTCATTATATTTGTAATGATACCTTTACAAGTATCAATTGCTGATTTTACATTTGAACAAGATCCAATATCAGAATTGGATCCAGTAACAGAATCTGCCTGCATGGACAAATCTTTGACCTGATAATAAGTTGATTGATTATTACCAGTCCATGTAACGTTGTTAATGCAAGAATATGCAATGTCTCTGCTGTAATTTAATGCAGATGTTACATCTGTTTTGCCGATAGCAGTAACATCTGCATTATTATCATAAAATTCTGATCCAATACCAACACACTTAGAATTACCTCCACGAGTAATATCATGGCAGATTGCTCTGTATGATCTCTTGATCAGTTCTGCAAGTTTTACTTTATTTGTAGGACTTAGACTTTCATTTGCTGCTGCTTCATATCCAATAAAATCAAGATTCATACGAATCATTCTTGCTCCATCAAAGAAACGATCAGAAGAAACCCCAGCAAGAGGTTGGAATGCAACAATTGCCGCACCACCAGTGGATTCTGATCCAACAAAACTTAAATCAGTAACATGGCATCCATTATTGACATGGAATAAATCAGATCCTGAATTTTGTGGTGTAACAATACAGTTTCTGAGTTCAGTTCCTTCTACGGCAACCTTTTCTTTAATGATGATTGGATTATTTTCTACATAAACACCTGGGAATACTTTTACAGTATCACCAGTACTTGCAATTCCTGCAGCATTTTTAATTGTTCTCTTTGGATGATTCTCACTCAATCCAGTGTTAGAATCGTCACCATTTTGTGCAACATATATGGTTTTCCCAGTTGGTTTGTATGAAGTGACTGTAACTTTTCCCTTTCCTCCAACAGGATCAAGATCAATACCAATACCAGGAACTATTTGAGTAACAATTCCAACAAGATTTACACCATCACCATAATATGAATCTGCAGTTGCAATACCACTAACAGTTAGAGTAACATTATTACCATCAACTGTTGCAATTGCAGATGTACCAACTCCAAGACTACCTGATGAAGGTATGAATACTAATTTTTCTGAGGCAACATTTATCGAACTTATCCCTAATGTGGGATCTGTAATTGTAACTGTAGATAAACCAACATAAATTAATTGATCAAGTTGATTGTCATCAGAAATTAATATGTCTGCACCATCACCTTTAATTCCTTGAACACCTTGTGTTCCCTGAAGACCTTGAATACCTTGTGTTCCCTGTAGACCTTGAAGACCTTGAAGTCCTTGAACACCTTGAAGTCCTTGAACACCTTGAGTTCCCTGAAGGCCTTGAGTCCCCTGAAGTCCTTGAACACCTTGAGTTCCCTGAGCACCTTGAGTTCCTTGAGCACCAAGACCTTGAGTTCCCTGAAGACCCTGTATACCTTGTAGACCTTGAATTCCCTGAGCACCTTGAGTTCCTTGAGCACCAAGACCTTGAGTACCTTGAAGACCTTGAAGACCTTGAGTTCCTTGAAGACCTTGAGCACCTTGAGTTCCTTGGAAATTACTCAATACTCCCTGTATTCCTTGACCACCTTGTGTTCCTTGGAAATTACTTAATACTCCTTGAACACCTTGAAGACCTTGAAGTCCTTGAACACCTTGAATTCCCTGAAGACCTTGAGTTCCTTGAAGACCTTGAGGTCCTTGAGTTCCTTGAGTACCTTGAGTTCCCTGTAAACCTTGAGGTCCTTGAGTTCCTTGAACACCCTGATCACCTTGGAGTCCTTGAGTACCTTGAAAATTACTTAATGCCCCCTGAACACCTCTTTGACCCTGTAGACCTTGAATACCTTGACCACCCTGTAGACCTTGAGTTCCCTGTAGACCTTGAATACCTTGAATTCCTTGAGCACCTTGTGTTCCCTGAAGACCTTGAATACCTTGTGTTCCCTGATGACCCTGTGGTCCTTGAATCCCTTGATTTCCCTGAAGACCTTGAGTACCTTGAGTACCTTGGAAATTACTTAAAGAACCTTGAACACCCTGACGACCTTGCGTCCCTTGTAAACCTTGTGTTCCTTGTAAACCTTGTGTTCCTTGATTTCCTTGTAAACCCTGCGTTCCTTGAGCACCTTGAGTTCCTTGGAAATTACTTAATACTCCTTGAGAACCTTGAAGACCTTGCAGTCCTTGTAATCCTTGATTTCCCTGTAGACCTTGAATTCCCTGTAGACCTTGAGTTCCCTGATTACTTAATCCTTGTAATCCTTGTAAACCTTGAGTTCCTTGGAAATTTGCAATATTTCCTTGAAGACCCTGAAGACCTTGAGTACCTTGAAGTCCTTGAGCACCTTGAGTTCCTTGTGCTCCCTGAGTACCCTGAAAGTTACTTAATGCCCCTTGAATACCAGTCTCACCTTGAGGACCAGGTTCACCAACACCCTGAGTACCTTGAAGACCTTGTACTCCCTGAGTACCCTGAAAGTTACTTAATGCACCTTGAATACCTTGCAGTCCTCCACCAGAACCAGTTCCAGTACCAAATTTTTCTCCGGTCTCTCCTACTATGGCGTCACCATAAATGACAACACCATCCCAAAAAGTGGTCTTTTCGTTAAAATATGTTTCTTTTCCGAAAGATTGTATCTTATTAGGATCTAATTCTGACATCTAGGGTTATATTGATATAATCTATCATAATCATATTTATGATATGTCTAAAGCATCATCTAATCCAGTTCTATCTCCAGCCTTTGCTCTTTCAAGTTCTGCATCAAGTTCCGCCCCAATATCATCTGATACAGAATTATTTACTGTGGATGCTGGTTTTGTAATAAAACTATCTAAAGCCAATCCTCTATCTAAATCACTTTGTAGTGCATGAGTTGCAAAATTTGGAACACTATCAATACTCAATCCTTTAGCAAGATTACTCGATGCTAATTGTGCTGCTCCACTAACAAGGGATCCTACTCCACCACTCAATGCACCACTTGCAGCAGCTCCTGCCATATCAAAAGCAGTACCAAGAACGGTGCTCCCAATAAATCCTCCGTTTCTCATAAAGGGCAACATACCACCAAAAGCACTACCAACAATACCCGACAATTTATCTCCAAACACTCCACTAAGTAATCCATCTGTACCAACAAATGATCCTTCAAAAACACGAACACCAAATTGACCACCATCTGGAATTAGACTTCCATAAAGTCCTTTTGCATCACATCTTGTTCCTTTTAATAATACTCTTTGTTTCGCATCTAGAATAATATTTCTTCCAGACTTTAAAGTTATATCCTCATCAGCATCAAGTACTATATTTTTACCCTTTATTTTTACTGCTCCATTACGATTAGCAGTAATTGTAATATCTCCAGACAAAGATGTTACTACAATATCAACTCCATCCGACTCTTGATTAGCACCGGCAATCACTTCTATACACCTATCATTCCACAATCTTAAGGTTCCACCTTGGGTCATTCCAATCAATGAAACGTCATTTTCATCCGATACACCATACATGGTGTATACACTTGGTCCATTACCACCAACATTGGGATTATTTACATCAATTCTAAATTTATCTCCTTGACTCCAAAGTAATCTACGTTCCCAATTTTTTTCGTGTCCCATATTATTCTATGCAGTCTTTTACAAATGTGGTATTTCTTAATGTTTGCTTCTTATTGGGATCAATTAGTTCTTCAGGAATTCTACTTAGAACAGGTTTTAGTATAGCTCCAAACCCAGTATCACTTTCAATATTAATAATTACAAGATCATCAACAGGAATGTAGTTATTTAGAGGTGTGACAGAGGGATTAAGATTAGCATCTTCTCCTAAAACTAAATCTACGGACTCGATTCCACCATCAGAATTTAATATTGGATGATAAGTATTGCCGACAGTGTCAATAATTTTGTCATCTAATGTATATCCAATTCCAGGTTTAATAACACTCACATCACTAACATATGCTGGTATATTCGGTGAAAGACTATCAGACACATCTGTTGGAATATTTACATTTGAATTTCCTATTGGATAATTTTCACCAGGACTAACAACATAAATGTTATCTATTTTACCATCATCATCTATTGTAGATCTTAGCACAGTGCCATATCCTTTCCCACATTCATCCTCAACTATCACAAATGGAGGATACTTATAATTTTTTCCCTTATCTTTTAATATTGCTCCAATCACACTTGCAGATATTTCCTCCCCTTCATTTACAAAATCACCTAAAACTACATCTGCTTCGCCACCTTCACCCATACCTCCAAATATTTTAATTTTTGGTATTGAACTACAACTTTCAATTTCTCCAGTGTAACATCTACCTTTTTTACCTTTTATACTAGAGTCTGATGTTGCTGAGGAGAATATATCAAATCCTTGCTTAACTTGAGAAAATCCATCTTCAGCATCTTCTTTTATATTCTTAACTGTAGATATGGATCTTTGAATGCTATCTAAAACATCTTTAGATTTTAAAATTCCATCTACAATTGCAGCAGGACCTATTCCTATTGCCCAATTATTAATATTATCATATGAATTATTTTTATTTTGATTTGTATCAAAAAGACCACTTAAACCAGTTAGTGCAGTAATACTTTCGGAAAGTGTGTTGAAAACACTGAATGCAGGCGCTGCCAAAGAAAGTATTTTACTTACTCCACCCAGAACACCAGAAATACTACTCTGTATTTGTCTCATTACTTCTCTTACGATTGATGCGGTTGCTTGAGTTTCAATACATGAATCTGGTCTTTTTGCATTATCAACAATATCGGTAAGCATACTTTTTACAGTTCCTGTCAATTTGTTGAGAACAATACCAGGAAGATCTACAATAAAATCTTGCAGAAGTTGAACGGGATACACCATTGCGTGTTGTGCTGCCACTCCAGCAAAGTGTGCTATTGGATAATTTTGAGTAGCTGCATAAACTGCTTTAAATACTGCATCATATAAAAGTCTTAACCCTTTCTGCAAAATAGGAACTAAAACTTCAAATAAAATATCAACTGATCCTCCAACAATACCTTCAGTAATTCCTATAATCTTATCAACAGAACGACTTATTTCTGCAATTTTACTGGGAACATTCCCAAAAGGATTATTTACTTTTTTTATTAAATTGCTAACTTCTGTTCCTATTTTTACCCCATTAGTATTTTTACTAGAATCTGCTATAATTATTTCTTGACCAACTGCACTAGAAATAGGTAATTGCTTTTCTGCTTTCTTTTGTTCTTCTTCTTCTGCTGCTTCAACAGCAGCATCTTCTGCAGCCAATATGGACTTTAGTTGAGAATCGTATTCTTTATCTTGTTTTTGATTAATTTTATCAACCGTATTTGGAGGAAGATCTCTAGGAGTTTCTTGGGAAGCACTATTAGATTCCCCCGCTTCTCTAGGACTTAATGTTCCATTTGGTTTTTTAACGTTATCACTATATCCAGTGAATGGTATAAATGCACCTTTAAAAGATGCAGAAGGAACCGAACTAGTTCTGCCAAATGATCCCATAATCATTGGAAGTTGACCATCATCCCCATCTAAGAAAAATCCAAGTACAACATCACCAGGTCTTATTTTTGGAGTGGTTGCATAATTAGACCCACCAGTTCCTGCTGTAGTTGGCAACATTACATGCGCCCAAGGAAGATCCTCATCAGACAATTGTGCAGTACTATATGGGTGATATCCCATGATGCGAACTTTCCAACGGTGTCCCCACCCTTCTCCATTAATTTGCTTTCCTTGAGCAGATGCTACTGCAACTTGACCAATCCACCATCTGAATCCGTCTCTTCCTACAAAATTAGATTTTAGTATTGACTCTTCTATCATTTCTTTTTGTAACCGAAACTATCTCTTACTAATCTTAATGAAGTATAAGATTGTGTTGAATCAAAATGATGACATAATTCCTTTATCATATATAGTCCACTTGTCTCAACATCATATTCTTTTTCTTTTGAAGAACTTGCTCTGGGAAAATTGCACTTTATCAAATCACCAGCATTTAAATTTGTATTCAATGGAACCAACATTTCAAGTTGTTGGGTTAACATCGTATTATATCTCATTAATGATTGAGATTGATACTTTGCCATATCTCCATTTTGATCTATAGAAACATCCTTTTCCATGGTTCCATAATCAAGAACTTGAGTAATTAGTCTTGTAGGTACATCTCCTAGTGTTTTATCTGACCCATTTCCCAACTTTGGCAGTTTCATTCTATCGCCAAGGTTTTCAGTTTTTGATATGTAATCACTTTGTTTGAAAACTCCTTGCTCTGGGGATGTGAAAGAAAAATCTACAGGATTAAAAAACATTCTTTGAGTGGAGTAAGTTCCCAATCTTAACTTTTCAAGTAAAGCAGAATTTCTTATGATTTTATAACTTAAAATTTTAAAATCATTATCAACTTTTTTCCCCGAAGAATCGAAGGACTCATTCTTTTCACTATAAGTATATGTCGCTTTTTCTTTTTGTTTATTTAATTCGTCGATTGATCTAAATTGAAATCCTTCTTTAGTTTGGTAAAATAAGAATCCTGCCGTAGCATTTTTAGATTCTGATGGAACACCCTTTCCTGCCAATGATGTTAAAATCGTAAAAGGTTTTCTCATGTTTCCAATAAAACCATATCTATTGGATGTTTTATCAATTTTACCTATTTTTGTAGTTTGTAAAGTTTCTTTTAGTATTTTTTCAACAGAGGTATTGATTGGTGATGATATTGGATATTTTCCAACAACTCTAGTGGTTTCATTAGTAATTGCTTCTCTAGAAACTAAATGTAAAGTAAATTCTTCACTGTCTTGTTTAGCATCAACATCACTAATAGATGAAACATAAAAATAATCTTCTGAATTTTTTGAAAAGTCTAAATCACTATTTCGTGTCGTATTTGCATTTACTCTAAGTGATAATCTTTCTCCCCCTCTAAGAGGTAAACCATTATAAATCGATTGCATTACTCCATTTTTTTCAATACTATCTCCAGTATTAAGTACCCTAAGTTTAGCAGTAATTACTGGAGAAAATATATCCTCAAAGTACTGAAACATCACTATACCAAATGATATATCAACTGTACGTGATAAATCATTCGATTCTAAAATTGCTTCACCGTAGATAGACTTGTTAGATGCTTCCATTAGACGTAGTTAAGTGCTAAGAGTATTCTATTCTTCGTAAAAGTATTTAACATATAAGAAGGGTCTGTATATGATATTGTTGTCTCAGTAGACGATTGAATTGGAGCAGATATTGATTGATTACCAGCACCATTATTTGCCACAAGAAATATATTTTGATTTCCCTCCTCTTCTGGTGCAAATGCCATTGTTTGTGAAGTATTTAAATTTATATTTGAAGATATATTGGGAGAAACTTTTTTCGCTTCTTCCAAATAACTTTTATATCTATTTCCACCATATACACTCCATGCATCGAATCCTTGCCTATCATATACCATTTTCGCCGCCTTTACGTTCGTTAAGGGATCATAAAGTTTATCAACACTATCAATCCCAAACCAACCAAATCTTTCTTGTCTATAAGGACCAGTCATATTGATTTGCCACAATCCATATGATGTCTCTCCGATTTGCTTATATAATCCAGATTTAATTGTATCATTTCTAGGATCACCACCAGATTCTGCCATTGCAATTGCTGCCATCTTGATCGCTTGATCATCATTAAATCCTACAGATTTTGCTAACTGTATTAGTTGTGCTAAGTTATATCTTCCTGAAGATGGTAAAACTGAAGTTTGTGGTCTAGTATGTGATGTTCTAATGTTAGTATTATTATTAGTATTAGTATTAGTATTATTAGTATTAGATGTGGTTTGTGTAGATTTAGTTGCCTTTACATTGCCACCCTTTACAATCAGTCCAGCGTCAACTAATCCCATAGGATCCATTGTTCCAGAAACCATAGAAGATGCAGAATCATATCCTGATGCATGATCTATGTGTAAATGTGGTGCAGTCGATAGACCAGTACTTCCACTAAAACCTACAACTTTTGCATTACCATCAGATCCCGTACCTGCACCAACTTTATCACCTTTCTTAACACTAATTGACTTCATGTGTGCGAATTTAACAAAGGTTCCATCTTCCAATTGAATTACAACAAAATTACCATAACCACCATTTGTTCCATCAGGATCTCTAGAATCTCCCATTATTCCAACATCAACAACTGTTCCGTTAGAAACTAAAGTTATTGGTGTTCCTTCAGGTAATGGGAAGTCTTCACCAGTGTGTCCCTTCTCTCCACCTTTACCATGAACTCTAGTTTTTCCTCTAGTACCCATACCACCAGGTATATACTGACCATAATCCCTATTTGCAGGATCTAATTTTTCTCCACCGGTCGATGTGTATGTTGATTCTTCTCCAGTAGATGGTTCTTCTCCCTGGGATTCATTTTGAATTTCATCATCTCTTTGTCCAATAAGAATACTAAATGTTTCTTTCAAATCTTCTTGTATATCATTAAATGATTTTGTCAGTTCATCAGTTGCCGCTTTAACTTTTCCAGACATATCAAGAAAATCAAAATTTGAAAAATTTTCTTTATATGCTGTTAATACTCTACCAAAATCTCCAAACGCAATGAAAATTTTATTTGGCATTTCTTTCAATATTTCATGAATTTTATTAACTCTACCCATAAATTTTTCACCTAAGTCATTCATCATTGGTAGGTTGTTTATTAACCATCCAACACTAACCCAACCTATGAATCCCAAAATCCTCTCAATAAAATTTCCTCCAGCAGTTGATAAAACTTTAGATCCTGGAATCATTGATGAAGTTCTTACATTTTTTGCTTCCAATACAGATTCTCTAACTGCTCTTTCAGACTGCTCTTTTCTTCTATTTTCAAGAAGCGAAGTTCTTTTTTCTATCCTACTTCGTTCTTTTGTACCATCTCTTATAATTCTAGAAATTGATTCTATATTTTTTTTTGTCTCAGAAGACTTTTCTCTGATACTAAAAATATTTTTCGAAATATTGGTAATACTAGAATTTTGGGATAATCTTGCCATCTTACACTACATTAAAAATTTGTTTTGAATATAATGTATAAAAATTTTCAGGATTTGAGGTGTTGATATGAGGAACATCGGTGATTGATTTTTCTGGTACTGAAACTGCAGGGGAAGCAGGTCCAGATGTTCCTCCAGATGTATTCAATGGAATAATTTGTGGTGGTCGCTTATTTTTAACTGGTAAAGTTTTTGGTTCTTTTAAGGGAATCAAATTTTGAGAATCTGCAGTTATTGGAGATTCACCTTCCTTTTGCAATGCAATGTTTAGAAGAGCATCTTCTCTATCTAAAGTTGCCTTCATAGAACGATCTACATCAGTATTTTTTCTATTATTTGCATAATCAGGATTTATAATATTCGTTTGAGGTACATATTTTGGTGGTGGTTCTTCCTCAGCACTCTCTTTTGGTTCAACCTTTGATGATGTATTTAAAATATTATTCTGTGGTTCGACAGAAATTTCTGGATCTATTGGCTCAGTATCTCCAAATTTTTTTCTCTCAAAAAAGTTTAAAAAATTTCTTTCAGTTTGATTCGCAATTCGTTCAGTTTCGCTTTGAGGTTCAGCATTTGCAGGTTGAGATGACGTAGGTTCAACATTTGTAGATTGAGATGATGTAGGTTCAACATTTGTAGATTGAGATGATGTAGATTCAACATTTGTCTCAGTCTGCAATGATGTATTATTTGTATTTGCTTCTACCCCAGGTTTTGATTCATTATTCAATGCAGGTGTATTGAATTTTGTACTTTGTGGTTGAATATTTGAATTGGGTTCAGATTGAGACTGAGTATTTGATCCTGTAAGAAATTCATTAACGGCTTTCATAAAGTCATCTACAATACTCTTCCCCTTCTCATCTTCATCTATAAGACCTTTACCAAATAGATCCAAGAGTTGTTCACTTGAGAATATAACTCCAGCAACTCTTGCAAGTCTTCCGACTGGCAATATTGAAAGTACACCAAGACTTGCCTCAATCATATTATTATCTTTGGCCTCAAGTATGGATGATATTGCAGTAAGTGCTGTTCCAAAAAATCCAAATCCTTTTGGACCCTTTACACTCGGAGTCCTTCTGCTAGTGGCAGCGGCACCAGACAACAAATTTCTAACAGATTGGAATGGTTTTTTAATTAATAAATCGCCAGCAAATTTAGATAATCCAGTAATACCACTAACTATTTGTCCTAATCCACCTTTAAATAAAAGAAGGACATTGGTCGCGTTTCTAATACCATTGAGTATTGTAGACTGTATTTCATTAGCTAAATCTATATTTCCATCTGCTCTCGCACGAATCAATTGTCCATAATTATTAAGTAACCATCCACTAAACAAGAACAATAATGACTTTGCTATTCTATCAAATAAACCCGTAGTTCTTCTTGCAACAGGAGTCACAGCAGAAGTAAATGCTCTGTTTATTTTCTGCTCTACTACCTTTTCTTTTCCTTCTCTTATATTTGCTTCTGCAAGTCTTCTTTCTCTATTTTGCTTATCTGCTAATATTCTTTGCTCATTTGCAATATCATTTTGAAGTAATGTAGATACACCAACAAGTCCAGCATTTAGTGCAGCAATATCTTGTCTAACTTGAACTAACCCAGTTTGAAGACCCAACAAACTTTGCTGATTTTGTTGAGTAATTTGAAGTGTTTGTATATCCGCTTCACTTACAACTGGTTGAGACCTAATAGTTTGAACTAAAGGATTCACATTTCTAGCACTAATACTACCAGAGTTACTGATCCTTGATCTTGTAGATTGTCCTAGAATTGGTGAATTAGGTGCCATTACCGTTCTTTAGGTTTTCTTCTTCGATGTATTGCTGGAGGAGAGTTATATAAACTTCTCTCTCCCATGGTATCATATTTTCTAACTCTGTTAATGAATATTTATGATGCTGAATCAAAGCAAAATTCATTTTATAATATGATATAAGATTCTCATGCATCATGCCTAGGCGAAAAAAGAGTTTAGTCCCTCCATGACAATCTCACTATCAACACCAGTATTTGGATTAGTAACTTTTAAGACGTGTTTTAATTTTGGCATAGTCTCAAAAAATTGTTCAATTTGTTTAAATTGCTTTGAACTCAGAGATTCTACGAACTCCACTAATTCTTTTTTAGTGCAGTCCTTAGCACTCCATGCTTCCTCTTCATTGTAAACTTGCTCAATGCAAGTGCAGATGACTTTAAATGTATCATCAACTGTCACATCACCACCCGTGAAATTGTTTGTAATAAACTCATTCATAGATGGATATCTCATTCTCACACTTAAATTATCATCGAGTTGAATGTCTCTAGTGTGGTTCTCTCCCACTTCAACTTTAATATCATCTAAATTAATGCTCATAGGAACTTGAGTCTTATTATCATCTGGACATGTAATTAATACATCCACAGACTCTCCTACAGACTTTCCTCTAATATTTAAAAATAGATACTCAATATCAAAAGTCGCTAAACTATCGATTTTAATACCCCGTGTAATAATACAGTTTGATATAACATCCTTAACTGCATTTGCAATTTGTTTTGGATCTTCACTCTCTAAAGCGATAATTAAAATTTTCTCTTCTTTTACTAAAAAAGGTCTATATTTAATTTTCTTTTTTAATGAAGGAATTTCCAACTCATATGTTGGTGTAGATACTTTTGGTAAAGGCATAATAAACTGTCAGATATTTTTATTTAGTTACGCTATATCAGAGTTTGCAGCATTTATAATTGTCTGTCCTCCATTGGCATTTACCGCATCTAATCCCTTTGTATTTTTTTCGAGAGGTGGTCTATTTAAAATATTATCTTCTTGTGTTCTTTGCTGCTTCTTATTTCCTAATCCAGATTGATTATTTTCAGAAATTCCTTTGAAAAGATCAAAACTCCATGTTCTGCCAGCAATGTAGCGATCATATTCAAATGTTGCAGCAACTTTCAATACATCAGATCCAGCATAACTTACAGGAATTGATGATATTGATTGCGGAAACATTCCTCTAAATGTATATTCAATCTCTCTCTTATAATCTCTATCAAACTTAACAATTTTAGTTTCTGTGGATTTATAAGAATCTGGATATTGCATCTTGATATAGTAATCTTTTGCAAGTTTATTATTTTTATCCTGATTATCTCCACCACTAGAAATAAAGTCCATCCAATGTTCTAAAACTTTTATGGTTTCATATCTCCTATCAACATAAAATTCCATAGTAATATTATTATACATTCTTGTATGTGCAATCTTTTCACGGATTCCTTGCTGTGGTGTCAATTCGGAGGTTGCAAATGCAGAAGTAGGAAGATTTGCAGAAAAGCAAAGCAAACCAAAATCACTGACACAGTAAAAAGGGGAAACACCTTTCCAAAACAGATAGTTTACTACAGGTCCTGGAATTTGAAATTTTACTTCGTAATGGGAAGATTGTGCAAGATTTCCAAATAATCTTTTTGCAGTTTCTGGTTTTATTGGAAATGCCACTCTAAATACCTATGACTGTTCTTTTTATTATACAAGTATTTAGATGGCATACAGAGGAAAATATCAACCATCCTATCCCAAAAAATATAAAGGTGATCCTACAAATATTGTTTATAGATCATTATGGGAACGTCGATTCATGGTTTACTGTGATATAAATGAAAATGTTCTTGAATGGGGAAGTGAAGAACTAGCACTTCCATACCGTTCACCACTAGACAATAGGATCCACAGATACTTTCCAGATTTTTATATCAAAGTACGTGAAAGCAATGGACAGATTCAAAAATATATTATTGAAGTAAAACCGAAGAAACAAACTATTGAACCCAAAGTTCAGAAGAGAAAAACTAAAGGGTATATCTTTGAAGTGACTGAATGGGCAAGAAACCAAGCAAAATGGAAAGTCGCTAAAGAATTTTGTGAAGATCGTCAATGGAAGTTTAAAATTATCACAGAAGACGAACTAGGTATCAAGTAATGGCACTGACTGGATATGAAAGAAAAAGTTTAGAACAATACACTGCACCAGAACTTAGAGAAATTGCAAAGACGTATGGTGTAACATTCAAAACTGAAGCTGGAAATACCAGTTTAAATTATAGTAGATTAAACAAAACACAACTAATCTATGAGATCACATATGATGTAGATTATATTAGAGCAAATCCAAATTTAAAGTATGATGATGTTCTAAAAAATAAACAAAATAGAATAGTACCTATCAAAAGAGATCTCATTGGAATTGAATCTCCAGGTGAATTGATGTATAGAATTATAAAAGCACTTGATGATACTAAGGGGAATATTCCCGTCGCTGGAAACTATTATACATTTATATACAGAGCAATAACTCCAGGTCTTTTATTTGACTTGCATCCACTAATTAGAGGATCTGATATATTAACTGATAAATTCTTTATTGGGTACAATTATCACTGGCAACTTCGTGGTGGGCAGAGTCCTATCAGGAAATATTTACTAAGGGAAGTTCAAAGTGACATATATCAAATGAGTACTGAAGAATTTATAACCCTAAGAGGTGTTAACTATCAAAAATTTATTCAAAACAGGTCATAAATAATTATAAAGCAGATACATGACTGTAAGAACTGCAGAAGGGGATAGTAATACTTCAACTAGTACAAATGCTAATACTAGTGAGAGTACTACTACAACCAACAATCAAACAACTAACAAAAAAGCAAAAGCTCCTTCAATACTTTCTTATCCTCAGGATGGATATCAGAGAGCAGATCATGAATATATTAGATTTGATGTAGTTGAATATAAAGCTCCAGGATTTGGTGTTAGTGAGAAGGGTAATTTTAGTTTTAGTCTTCCGACGGGTAATCAATCTGTAAAAGATGGTATTGATTTAGGAACATCAAAAGTATCTTCTTATATCATTTTACCTTTACCAAAGGCAATTTCTGACGGACAAGGTGCATCTTGGGGAGATAATAGTATAAATGCGGCCGCTGCTGCTGGATATGCTGGTGGAACTGCAGCAACTCAAGGTAATATAATGTCTACGGTTGAACAGATACTTCAAAAATTTCAAGGTGAAGTTGGTCAAAATACACAATCACTTGCTACTGGGGCCGTAGGATTGGCAATTCAAAATTTAGTTGGACAAGAAGTAGACATAAATTCTATTGTATCAAGACAGACTGGACAAATCATAAACCCAAATGTTGAACTATTATTTAATGGTGTTCAATTAAGAGGTGGATTTAATTTTTCTTTTGATCTCATGCCTAGAAGTGAGTCCGAAGCAATTCAAATTAAATTAATTATAAGAGCATTTAAGCAGAACATGATGCCCACAAAAAGTAGCGCAGGTGGTCTTTTCGTCAACAGTCCCAAAGTTTTTAGGGTATCATACATGAAGGGAACTCATTTTCATCCTTTCCTGAATAAATTTAAAATTTGTGCTCTCACAAATATGAGTGTTGATTACACTGGTTCAGGACAGTACTCGTCTTATTATGATGGTACACCAGTACACATGGTTATGAATTTGCAATTCCAAGAACTATCCCCAATATACTCTGAAGATTATGATACACTAGACGGTTTACATGGAGTCGGATACTAATGACATACTTTAGAGAACTACCTAACTTACAATATCAATCATTTCTGAGTGATAAAAATTCTTCCCACGAATATATCTTAATAAAAAATATTTTCAGAAGAGCAAAAATTAGAGATGATCTTCAAAATATAATGACAATATTTAACAAATATGAAATAAGAGATGGTGAAAGACCAGAAACAATAGCAGAAGAAGTTTATGGAAGTACTTCTTATGATTGGGTTGTAATTATAACCTCTGGAATCACAAATATAAGAGACCAATGGCCTCTATCTAGTAGAGATCTATATAGATTTTCCGAAAGAAAATATGGATCTAATATAAATGCAATTCATCACTATGAAACAACGGAAGTAAAAGATTCTAAAGGAAGATTAATATTGAATTCTGGATTAGAAGTTAATTCCAACTTTACTATCCCAAATCCATCATCACCAGAAAATACGATTAATCCTGTGATTGGTATCAGTAACTATGAATATGAAACTAAAGAAAATAATAAAAAAAGTCTAATATATCTGCTAAAAAAATCCTATTTACAATCAGCACTCAATGACATGAGAAGTGAATTGTTTTATGGAGAGTCTTCTCAATACATAGATCAAAAAACAATTAGAACTGAAAACACTTACAACACATCACCATAAAAGGTTTAAAGATTTATCAAAAACCATCACATACCTATGTTTACGGGAGCGATCTTTCCATTCTCCATCGCATCCCTTAACAAAACCTCGGGAATGCTTGGTGCCATCTGCAAAGTAGAAATCTTTCTTTGGTTCTGATAGACCGCAATACCTAAAGTTGCAAGCCCTATAAATTGTACCGTGATGATAGTCGCTATCAGCGTATGAGATGATCGCTTTGACTTCTGTGTCTTTTCTAAGTCTCTTAATCGCCTTTGAAACGAACCAAGAAGTGATATTATACTCTCTCTGCTGAGTATCGGGGTG
>Ga0181590_10001463_pt1 | contig 19946 bp, 18 predicted proteins | sample 071ome_34_FD_132446 | JGI IMG/M metagenome (GOLD analysis project Ga0181590, IMG submission 132446) | Coastal salt marsh microbial communities from the Groves Creek Marsh, Skidaway Island, Georgia - 071411BT metaG (megahit assembly) | ecosystem: Environmental > Aquatic > Marine > Intertidal...
GATTGAACTGCTGACGGGGAGCGACTGATGGCGGCGGTCCCACTGCACAGCGGTTTTCTGGTTCACAAGCGCATGCTGTATGCTTGGCTCGCGATGCTTCTTGTGTGCGCCGTCGCGGCGGCCTGGTACTGGCAGGACCGGCTGCCGGCCGAACATGTCGATCTTGCGTTCGGTTATGGACTGGGCGGTCTGGCCCTCGCGATCATGCTGCTGCTGGCCTGGTTCGGGGTCCGCAAGCGCAGTTTCGCCAAGGGCGCGGGCCGACTGAAGGGCTGGCTGTCCGCCCATGTCTATCTGGGGATCGCGCTGATCTTCCTGATCCCGATGCATGGCGGGTTTCAGATCCGGCCCGATATCCACGGCCTGGCCTATGTGATGGTCCTGATCACCGTGTTCACCGGTCTGTTCGGGGTCGCGTTCTATGGTGCCTATCCCCGCCGGGTGACGGCCAACCGTGAGGGGCTCACCTTCGATGAAATGGTGCGCCGGATCGCGGAGATCGATATCGAGTTGCGCGGTCTTGCACCGCAACTAAGCGAGGCGGCCAACGACATCGTGCGCAAGGAGGCCGAGGGCCTGCGCATCGGCGGCGGCATCGGCATTCTTTTCATGCGCCCCGTGAACCGCGCGCGGCGCGCGCGCCAGGCCCTGATGCGCCTGGGGCTCGACAGCGATGCGGGCAACCGTGTGGCGGCGCTGCTGGAGCGGAAGTCCAGCGTCCTCGACCGTCTCCAGCGCGATATCCAGATGCGCTCGCGCCTGCGGTCATGGCTGCTCATCCATGTACCGCTGTCGCTGGCCGCGCTGGCGCTCGTGATCGCGCATGCCGTTGGCATGCTTGTCTTCGGCCTCGGATCGGTCTGACACCTCATGCGTTTGCTCGTCACACATCGCCTGCGCCGGACCCGACGGGAAGGCTATGTCGAACGGACCGAGGTCCTTGAGGGCGAAGAGATTCGCCTGGGGCGCGGCTCTAATGCCGAATTGCACCTGCCCGACGCACGTGTCCTGCTGCATCACGCGACCCTGACCGTCGAAGGCGGGGAAATCGTTGTGCGCGCCGATCCGAGCGCGGAAATCGAGCTCGACGGTATTCCGGTCGATATCGCACAGCTGACCGAAGGCCACACGGTCGCCGTGGGGCCATATGACCTGACCTGGGGTGCCGAGCGCGGGGACTGCGACGGGGCCTTCACCATCGAACTCGCACGGCCGATGGGCGATGCCGAGACGCTGGTGCGCGCACGCGTGCGAACGCCGCTGCTGTCACGCCGCCGGTCGGGTTGGGCGCTGGGCGGGCTGATCGCACTGGTTCTTCTGGTGATCGGCGTCGGCGTGCCGCTGGGCTCGTTCGTCGGCGAGCCCAAGGTGCAGCGCCAGGCCACCGAGGCCGGTGATGCTGCCATCATCCGCCGGGCCGAATCCCTCTGGGTGACGGAACAGCTTTCCGATGTGCACCACAATCTGGAGGCGGGTTGCCAAGCCTGCCATGTGAAACCGTTCGCGCCGGTTGCGGAGACCTCCTGCCTGACATGCCATGACACGCTGGCGGCGCATGTGGGCCCGCACGCCACCTTCAGCGCGGATGTGAAGCTGGAAGAGGGCTGTGCGTCCTGTCATCAGGAACACAAGGGCGCGAAGGGTATCTTCCCGACCGCGGCCGTGACGGAGGACGGCTGCGTCGCCTGTCACAGCAGGGATATCGAGCCGGGCAATGGCAGCGAACTGGCGAAGGTCGCCTCTATCAGCCAGCATCCCGCGATCCTCTATCCGCCGGCCCCGGCGAGCGGCCTGAAGTTCTCCCATGCCTCGCATCTGGTGCCGGAAGGCAAGCGTGGCCCGACGGGCGCGCGCGAGACGCTCGGCTGCACGGATTGCCATCAGTCCGCCAATGCGGGGCGCGACATGACGGTGCCAAGCTTCGAAGAGGGCTGCCGGTCCTGTCACACCCTGGCCTTCGCGTCGGAAGATCCGGGCCGTCGTCTGCCGCATGGTTCGCCCGCCAAGGTGCGTGTGGCCGTGACCGAATTTTACGAAGCGCTCGCGGCGGGTCAGATCGACGTACCGGTATTCGAGGCGCCGGTCCGCCGCCGCCGGCCCGGGCAGGAAGCGCGCCCACAGCTCGTGGCGCCGCCGAAACCGGTTCCGGTGAGCGCGCGTATTGAGCAGGCCATGGCCGGACCGGCCGTGAAGGGCCAATGCGCGACCTGTCACACGCTGACCGACGGTGCGGACCCCGCGCAGTGGGGTGTGGATGCGGTCCGCTTCGAACATGACTGGATCACGCGCGCCGCGTTCAGCCACGAGGATCACCGCAAGGACGCCAAGTGCACCACGTGCCATGCCGACGCGGCGAAGAGCGAGAAGGTTTCCGACGTATCCCTGCCGGCCATGGGCACCTGCCTGGAATGCCACGGCTCTGCCTTCGAGGCGCCGGAGGTTGATAGCACCTGCGTGACCTGTCACGAATATCATGGCACGACGGACAAGAATGCGGCGTTGCCGAATGATGCGACCCACCGTTTCGCAAGTCGTTCGGAAGGTGCCGATCCCGCCCTGGCCGACCGGCTGGGACGCTATCTGAAGACGGCGGCCAACTGACCTTCGCGGATGGCGCACCGCGCACGTGCGTTGGGAAATCCCGGTGCTTCCAACAATAAATTAACCAGGTGTTAGCCGGTTCAACCTACAGGAGAGGCAACGCTCACCGAGGTCAATCCATGCTTCACTGGTCACGCGCGCGCGCCATATCGGCCGTGGCTTCCATTCCCGTCGCAATCGCCATCATCGCCGTTGCCGGCACGTTCATCCTGACCGCCGCGTCTGAGCGGATGGTTTCGAGGAATGCCGAGAACATCGCGCTCGATTGGGCGAACTATCTCGGCGGGGAATTGCAGCGCCTGCCGGAGATCGCGGCGGGCGGCCGTGCGACCGCTGAGGAGCAGGCGTTTCTAGAACGTGTCCGGGCCTTCGGCGATGTGTTCCGCTTCAAGCTGTTCGATGGTGAGGGCCGATTGCGGCTCGTTTCGGACGACCTCAACAAGCCGATCGATTCCCTCCAGGATCTGGGCGACCACAATCCCAAGGCGGCTTCGGTCCTGACCGCCGGCCGGCCGTTCACATCGGTCGAGGACGGGTCCGGGAAGCCGGACCGTCCCGATGTTTATGTCGACAGCTATGTGCCGGTGCTGCGCGATGGCCGGCCCATCGCCATCGTCGAGGTGTATGTGGACCAGACCGCCAAAGCGGCTGAAATCCGACGTGAGTTCGCCGAATTCGGGCTTGAGGTCGGCGGCCTGACATTGCTGGCCTTCCTGTTGCCGGGACTGGCTCTGTTCCTGATGCTGCGCGCGATGCGGTTCCAGAATGAGGCGCTGGTGATCGAGCGAGATAACGCGCTGGCGGCCGAGCGCGCCAAGGCGGAATTCCTGGTCAATATGAGCCATGAGATTCGCACGCCGCTGAACGGTGTGCTGGGAACGGCAGGACTGCTTCTGGAGACCGATCTCGATGCCGAGCAGAAGGTCTTTGCCGAGACGGTCGTGCGATCGGGCGAATCCCTCCTGCGCGTACTGAACGACATTCTGGATCTGTCCAAGATCGAGTCCGGGGATTTCGAGATCGAGGCGACGGAATTCGACCTGATCGACGTTCTGGACAGCGCCGCCGAACTGATGAGCGCGTCGGCCCAGGCCAAGCAGCTCGACCTGTCCGTGTTCGTCAGCCCCGATGTGCCGGAATTTCTGGTGGGTGATGACGGACGCTTGCGGCAGGTCCTGCTGAACCTTGTGCACTATGCCATCAAGTTCACCGAGCAGTGTGGCGTGATGGTCGAGGTCCGCCCGGCAGCTCCGTGCGATGGAGAGACTGTCTCGCTTGAGGTCGAGGTCATCGATACCGGCATCGGCATCGCTGAGAAGGACCGCGCGCGCGTCTTCGGCAAGTTCGCCCAGGCGGATGGATCGGCCACCCGCGCCAAGGGCGGCACGGGCCTCGGCCTGGCGATCTGCGACCGGCTCATCCGGATGATGGGCGGCGAGATCGGGTGCCGTCCGAATCCCGACGGCGGGACGGTCTCCTGGTTCCGGGTGGACCTGCCGGTGGTCCAGCCGCCGTCACGCTGGGCAGCGCAGGTCGAGCATTCGCTGGACGGCTGCCGCGTCCTCGTGGTGGACGACAATGAGACCAACCGGATGATTTTCGACAAGCAGCTTGCGGCGCTGGGTGCGGATGTCGTGTCTGCGATGAATGCCCAGTCGGCGATGAAGAAGATCGAGCAGTCCATGGCCGATGGTCAGCGGTTCGAGCTGGCGATCATCGACCAGATGATGCCGGGCACTGACGGGATCGACCTGGCGCAGATGATCCGCGAGCACGGCTGGGACGAAGGCATGATCCTTGTACTGTCGTCTTCCTCCGGCCTGATCAACACCGACACGAAGGCGCGTGAGAACGGGTTCGATTTCGCGCTGCCCAAGCCGTTGCGTCCGGGTGCGCTGCGCCAGGGCGTCCTGCGCTGGCAGCGCGATGACGCAGTCACTGTTTCCGGTGCCGAGCCCACGGCAGCGCCGGTTGTGGCTGCTGCCGATGCAGCGGATGTGGAACAGGATGCGACGCGCGTGCTGCTGGTGGAGGACAACCAGACCAACCAGCTCGTCACCCGTACGCTACTGGTCAAGCGGGGCTACCGTGTCGATACCGCGCAGAACGGCCACGAGGCCGTGCGCGCCATGCGCGAGCGCCCCTATGACGTCGTTCTGATGGATGTGCAGATGCCCGAACTCGACGGGATCGAGGCCACGCGCCGCATCCGTATGCTGCCCGATGCGGCCGCAACCGTACCGATCATCGGCGTGACGGCGCATGCGATGAAGGGCGACCGCGAACACTTCCTGAGCGCGGGCATGAACGACTACATCGAAAAGCCGCTCCGTCCGAACGACATGTTCGACAAGATCGAGCGCTGGACCGGCGTGGCGGCGAACCCGCGTTCCCGGGTCGCCTGATCCGATCCGGCGGTAGGGGCTTTATCCCTACCGCTTCACCATCTCGAACATCGCGTCGCCGAACTGCTTGCGCGCCTCGTCGTACAGCGGTGCGACGGCATCGCGGAACTGCGCGCGCTCGTCCGCGCTCAGTTCGACGATCTCGCAATTCTCCGCCTCGATGGCCTTCTGCGAGATGTCCTCTTCTTCCACGGCGAGCTGGCGCTGGTAGGCGGTTGCGTCCGTCACGGCGGCGCGCACGGCCTGGCGCAGCTCCTCGGGCCAGCCGTCCACGCTCTCGCGATGTCCGTAAACACCGCGCGACAGGTAAAAGTGGCCGGAAAGCGTGTGGAAGTGGTGATACTTGTGCACGCCGTAGGTGACGGTGTTGGCCAGCGGGTTTTCCTGGGCGTCCAGCGTGCCGTCCACCACCTGCTCGATGGCCTCCGTCAGGTCCATGCGCAGCGGCTCCGCCCCCAGCAGTTCGAAGGTGCGCACATGCATGTCGCTGGGCAGCATGCGGATCTTCATATCCTTCAGGTCGGCCGGGGTGTGGATCGGGCGCAGCCGGTTGGAAATGTGCCGGAAGCCGTTCTCGAAATAGCCCAGCATCCGGTAGTTGTATTCGCGCTCGATGCTGGCATCGAGATGCCGGCCCAGTTCGCCGTCGAACGCGCCACGCGCGTGGTCTAGGTCGTCGAACAGGAAGGGCAGGTCCACGAAGCCCAGCTCCGGCACCCGGTCGGTCAGGTAGCTGGTGGACTGGTAGGACATGGTCAGGATGCCGCATTCGGTCAGCCACAGGATTTCATCGGCCCGGTATCCGAAGTCCATGATGTTCCAGACGTATTTGATATCGACGCCGTCGCCGAACTGCTCTTCGAGCCGGTCGCCGATGAACTTGAGCGCGCGGCTGTGGGTGGTGGTCGGCGGGCCGTAGCCGCCCATGCGAATCTGGATGGGATCGGAAGCCAAGGGTCTGACCTTTCGTGTTTTCGTTGGGTGGCGGGCGCGCCGCCGAAGGCGTTCGGATGCTGTTTTACTTGGAATCGAGCACGATATGCGAGCCCGTCTCGCCCTCGTCGAGACGGGACAGGTGGAAGCGCGCCAGATCGGCATCGGAGGTGCCCAGCGTGTCGTCCAGCGCCGCGCGTGCCGTGGCCGTGTCGTTGGCGGCCAGGGCGTCGAACGCCTTGCGATAGACCGGGCCCGGTTCGCCCGGTGTGAACACGCGCAGCGGCTGCGAGCGGCCCTTGAGGACGATATCGCCCACGGGACGCAGGTTGGTCTCCCCGGCCGCTTCGGCGGTCGTGGCGCTGATACAGGTGGTGGTGCCGAGATACTTGTTGGCGCCTTCCAGACGCGCCGCCGTGTTCACCGTGTCGCCGATGGCCGTGTAGTCGAAGCGCTGTTCGCCGCCGATGTTGCCGACGACGGCCGGGCCTGTGTGAACACCGATCCGCGTGATGCCGAGCGCGATGTCCTTCGCGGCGCCATGTGAGACGAAGTCCGTGGCGAAGCGGTCCAGTTCACGCGCGCAGGCGACCGCGCGCGCCGCGTGGTCTGGTTGGGGCACCGGCGCGCCGAAGATCGCGACCAGCGCATCGCCGATGAACTTGTCCACGGTCCCGCCGTGATCCATGACGATCCGGCTCATGCCGTCGAGATAGTCGTTCAGCACCGGCACCAGCACGTCCGGCGGCGTGGCTTCCGAGGTTGTGGTGAACCCGGCGATATCGGTGAAGATCAGGGTGAGGTCGCGCCGCTCACCGCCCAGACGCAGCATGTCCGGGTTGCGCTGCAGCTCGTCCACCACGGCCGGGGAGACATAGCGGGACATGGCGCCCCGGATGAAGCGTTTCTCCTTGCGGTTCTGGCGCCCGGCGAGCGCCGCGCCCAGTCCCGTCGAGGCGGCCAGCGAGACCGTCGGCATGACAAGCGGGATGACGATGCCGAATTCGCCCACGGCGATGGTGCCGCCCGCCCACAGCGCGGCCACCAGAACGCCCGCACCGGTCAGCTTGGCCCAGAGCGAGCCGGACGTGGCGCCGATCACCAGCCCCACGAAGGCGAGAATCGCGGCGAGGGCGGAATCGAATGTGAAGCTGGTCTTGCGGAAGTTGTCCCCGTCGATCAGGTCGGCGACGGCCTGGGCGTGGATTTCGACTCCCGGGCGGGTGCCGGCCTGCAGCCCGTCCAGCGCGACATAGGAGGTGGCGTAGCGGTCCTCGTGGGGCAGGTCCGCGCCGACCAGCAGGATGCGCCCGGCGATCCAGGCGTCCGGCAGCAAGTGGAAGGCGTGGGCCGGGTAGCGCGGGAAAGGTGCAGGCTCGCCGTTTTCGCCCCGGCGCAGGCAGATCACCCGACGCTGTTCCGGGTCTTCCAGTCCTGCGAGTGCGCTGGCCATGCCGGTGCGGAACACCCCGTCAACCTCGCGGCCCGCCAGCGTTGCGCGCACGGTGCCGTCCCGGTCATCGCGCACGACATTCACATAGGTGCGCTTCGCTTCAGGAGCGAAACTGGCGAGAAACTCGGACTGTTTCTCGGTCAGCCCGTCGCGCTGGTTGGCATAGCCGATATAGACGGGAATTTTTGCCTCGCGTACGGCATCTCGACCGGGCCAGTGGGCAGGGGGGATGTCTCTCCCGGCGCGAGCGGGCGGGCCGCAAGCCTGGCGAGGGCCGAATCCGGTGTCTCCCAGCTCAATGCGGCCGTCGCATCGGTGCCGGTCTGGGCCGAGGCTGGACCGGGCATAACAGCCAGTGCGGCGACGGTGAAAACAATTCGTGCGGAGGTCCTGAAACTCATTTGCGGCTCGCGGGCTTCCGGATCGGACAGTGTAGAGCATCGCCCGGTGGCCGCGAAGTGGCGCGCGGACCCGGATGCGTGCCATGCTGGGCGCATTATGGACATGAGCGGAATACGCGCCTCGGACGATGACGGCGGGGGCGATCCCAACATCAACACGGCGACGAAGACGCGGGTGAAGACCCAGCGCCCGCGCATGTACAAGGTCATCCTACTGAACGACGACTACACGCCGCGCGAATTCGTGGTGGCGGTGCTGCGTGTTGTCTTCGGCCTGGGCGACGAGCAGGCCTATCGTGTTATGATGGCGGCTCACCAGCTCGGCGCGGCGGTGATCGCGGTCTATACGCGCGATATCGCGGAAACGAAGGCCAGCGAGGCGAACGAACTCGCCCGCCAGGAGGGCCACCCGCTCCAGCTCACGACCGAGCCGGAGGAGTAGAGGGGCTCAGGCTTTCCGCTTCTGCTGTTCCACCGAGTTCGGGTCGCCGACGTCCGGCTGCACATAGGGGGCGTGCAGTTCGTAGATCTCGTCGGTCTTGCAGTAGCGGGGCCCGCCGAGGCGGCCGACCGGCTGGAGCAGGTGCGGGTTGATGTATTTGTCCTCGAGCATCAGGTCCTCACGCACATGCCAGCGCAGGACCCGCCCGATCACGAGGTGGGTCCGCCACTCCTCGCCGAACTCGATGGTGCGCTCATGGGTGCACTCCATGGCGACGGGGCAGTCCTTGATGCGCGGCGCGCCCACGAGGTCCGACGGCACAGTTTCCAGCCCCAGTTCCACGAACTCGTCCTGGTCAGGCTCGTAGTTTGCCGAGCTGGCGTTCATCGCCTCCTGCCAGCCTTCCGTGACCGTGTGGATCACATAGCCCTTGGTGGCCTCGATGTTGGCCGTGGTGTCCTTCTTGCGTTTGACGATCTCGCCGGCCGAGAACGACACCATGGGCGGGTAGTGGGACACCGTGGTGAAGAAGGAAAACGGCGCCAGGTTCGCCACGCCGTTGGCGTCGATGGAACTCACCCACGCAATCGGGCGCGGCACGATGGCGCCGATCAGCAGCCGGTAGCACTGGCGGTGGTCGATCTCGTCGGCGTTGAAGATGCGGTAGTCCATTGGGGCGTCCTCCCGAAGCGCGCATTCCAGCGTCCTCTTGTGCCGGATGGGATTGCGCCCAACAAGGGCCTTTGCCTCATAGGATATGTTCGTGTATCCCCGCGCGGTGATGACCGGTGAACTCCCCGAAAATCTTGCGCTTCAGGCGCGCACGGCCCTGCCGGACGGCTTTGCGTTCCTTCTGGAGGCGTTCCCGCGTGAGACCTGGGAGGGGCACCCCAATAACGGCCAGTGGTGCCAGTTCTGGCTGGCGCGCCACAAGATGTTCCGGGATTTCGGCACGGCCTTGACCGACGCATGTGAAAAGCTGGATGCGGGGCAGGTCGAAGCACCGACCTTCCACGACTGGTTCATGCCGCGCGCGAGCTTTTTCCTCGGCGAACTCGACACCCACCACAAGGTGGAGGAGTACCACTATTTCCCGCTGCTCGGCCGCGCGGATCCCCGGATGGTGAAGGGTGTCGAGCTTCTGGAGGCTGATCACCACGTCATCCACGACGCCTTGCGCAGCACTTATGACGCGATTGTCGCGTTGGAGGTTGCGATCCGGGAAGCCGAGGGCGATGTGGCGGGGCTGGTGCCGCGCCTGCGCGACGAGCTGTCCACGCTCGACACAAACCTGTGCCGTCACCTGGACGATGAGGAAGACCTGGTGGTCCCGCTTATCCTCGACCGGTCAGAAACCGGCCTGGGCGTGCACTGACGCGGGGGCGGTGCGTTATTCCAGCCGGTTCAGGCCGTCGAAGGCGGCCGTCTTGTAGCACTCGGCCAGGGTCGGATAGTTGAAGATGGTATCGACGAAGTAGTCGATCGTGCCTTTGTGAGCCATCACGGCCTGGCCGATATGGATCAGCTCCGATGCGCCTTCGCCGATGATGCTGATGCCCAGCACCTCGCGCGTTTCCAGGTGGAAGATGATCTTCAGCATGCCGGTGTGGTCGCCGATGATCTGGCCGCGCGCGATCTCGCGATAGAAGGACTTGCCGACCTCATAGGGGACCCCGTCGCGGGTCAGCTCTTCCTCGCTGGCGCCGACCACGGAAATTTCGGGAATGGTGTAGATGCCGTACGGAAACAGTTCGGTATAGGAGTTCGAATTGGCGCCGAAGGCATGGCACGCGGCGAGGCGGCCCTGCTCCATGGAGGTGGAGGCCAGGCTCGGGAAGCCGATGACGTCGCCGGCAGCGTAGATATGATCGACTTCCGTGCGGTAGTTCTGGTTGACGGTCAGGCGGCCCCGGGGGTCGGTCGTGAGCCCGGCAGCTTCCAGGTTGAGGCCCGACGTCGCGCCGGTCCGGCCGATGCTGTAGAGCGCCTTGCGGGCATAGACCTGCTTGCCGCTGGCAAGATCGACGCGCACACGCGGTCCGTTCTTGTCGTCGCAGCGGTTGATACTGTCCACACCCTCGCCGAGACGCAGCGCGACGCGGTTCTGGCGCATCAGGTAGGCCAGTGCATCGACGGTCTCTCCATCAACGAAATCGAGCAGCTTCTCGCGCTTGTCGATCAGGGTCACCTTCACGCCCAGGGTCGCGAAGATGGTCGCGTACTCAAGCCCGATCACGCCCGCACCGATCACCACGAGAGAGCGGGGAAGTTGCTTGAGCGACAACACATCGTCGCTGGTGAAGATGGTCTGTCCGTCGAAGGGAATATCGGACGCGCGGGTGCACTCTGTCCCCACGGCGATCATAATCTTGTCAGCGGTTACTTCGCGTGTACTGCGTCCGTCGGCAAATTCCAGCCGCAGCGAGTGCGGGTCGGAGAAGGTTGCGGAGGCCGACATCACATCAACCCCGTTTCTCCGGAGCTGGTGATGGGTGACATCCACCTCGGTGCGGATCACATGGTCGGTGTGCCGCAGAAGGTCGGCCATGGTGATGTCCTGTTTCACTGAATAGGACGCGCCATAGACGGTGCGGTGGTGGAAACCGGATAGATGCAGCGCAGCTTCGCGCAATGTCTTGGAGGGGATCGTGCCGGTGTTGATGCACACACCGCCCACAACAGCGCGTTTTTCAACCACGCAGACATGCTTGCCCAGCTTGGCAGCCTGGATCGCGGCGCGCTGGCCCGCGGGCCCGGAGCCGAGCACCAGAAGGTCGTAGTCGTATTCGGACGCGGTTTCGGCAAGGATCGCCGTTTCGGTTACCAATGTGTCGGGCATGTCGAACCCCCAAAGTTTCACCGGTCGAAGGCCGGCCCCGATAGAACAATCAACGATTTCGGTTAACGTTTTGTTGCGGCGCACGGCGTGGCCATTGACCGTTGATTTTCACAAGATCAAAATCATATTCATGAATATGAATGACGGAGTGAAGACAGCCGTCCGGACCGTTAACCTGTTCGAGGCATTTGCCCGGCGAAAAGGTCCGATGACGCTCACTCAGCTTTCCGAGGCCCTCTCCGCGCCGATCAGTTCCTGCCACGGGCTGGTGCGGACACTGAGCGCGAAGGGTTATCTCTACACGTCCGAGCAGAGCCGCGAGATCTATCCCACCAAGCGCCTGCTGGAAATCGCCACCACGATTGCGGCGCACGATCCCATCCTCGAAAGCGTGTTGCCGATTCTGGAGAAACTGCGCGACGAGACCGAAGAGACGATTCTTCTCGGTCGCAGGCAGGGTGAGGCGATCATCTATCTCGATGTGATCGAGGGGCCGCAGACCGTGCGCTATTCCGCCGGTGTCGGCGAGATGAAGCCGCTGCACTCGAGCGCCATCGGCAAGGCGTTTCTCGGGCGTCTGGATGCGGGGGAACGCGCGGCGCTGATTTCGCGCCTGCGCCTCAACGCGCCCACGGCCAATACGATCACCGACCGGGAATCCCTGGAGGCGGATCTGGCCGAAGGGATCGCAAAGGGATACTTCGTGACACACGGCGAGAACGTGGCCGATGTCATGGGCCTGGCGACGACGGCGGAGGTGCATGGCGATGTGTTCGGGATTGCCGTCGCAGGCCCTCTGACGCGCCTGGGCGCGATGCTGGATGTGCAGGCCACCCGGCTGATGGCGGCGCGCAGGAAACTCGAATCCCTGGGGGCGAGATTGTGAGTGGTGAACCGCCGGCCTGGCCGGATCAGTTGTTCGAAGTACTGCTGGTGAACGATATCCGTCAGGTGGCCTATGTGCCCGATGCAGGCCACAGCCGGGTGATCGCCCGCGCGGCGGAACATCCGGACATCAAGGCCACCGTGCTGACGACCGAGGAAGAGGGGGTCGCGCTGCTCGCGGGCGCCTGGCTGGGCGGCGAGCGGGGTGTTCTGCTGATGCAGTCTTCGGGTGTCGGCAATTGCGTGAACATGTTCACGCTGATCGAGAACTGCCGCATGCCACTGGTCTGCCTCGTCACCATGCGCGGGGAGTGGGGCGAGTTCAATCCATGGCAGGAGCCGATGGGGCGGGCGACGCCGGACGTGCTGGCGCGGATGAACCTTCAGGTCCACCGGGCCGACCGGCCCGAGGACGCGGCGCCGATGCTGGATGCGGCCATCGCGCAGTCCTATGACGGATTCACCGCATCGGCGGTGCTTCTCTCGCAGCGTCTTATCGGCCGCAAGGCCTTCGTGGCGGGAGGCTGAGATGGGCAACGACATGCTTCTCGACCGCCGGGAGGCTGTGGCGCGCCTGCTGCGTGAGCGCAGCGATCTGCTGGTGGTCTCCGGTCTGGGCTCCGCGACCTACGACGTCGCCGCGGCCGGGGACGACCCGCGCAATTTCTACCTGTGGGGCGCGATGGGCGGCACGGCGGCGATGGCCCTGGGGCTTGCGCTGGCGCAGCCCGAGAGACCGGTGCTCGCAATCACCGGCGATGGCGAGATGCTGATGGGGATCGGCTCGTTCGCCACCATTGGCGCCGCGCAACCGAAGAACCTGTCGGTGGTCGTGCTGGACAACGAGCGCTACGGTGAAACCGGCGCCCAGATGACGGCGACGGCGCACGGCATCGACCTTTCCGGAATGGCACGCGCCAGCGGGTTCGAGGCGATGGACGATATCCGGGACATGAACGCGGTCGGCACGCTGGCCGCGCGGCTGCATCGGATGGAAGGCCCGCTCTACGCCACCATCAAGATCGACCGGCGTGACTATCCCAAGGTGCTGCCGGCGCGCGACGGCGCATGGCTGCGCTCGCGCTTCCGCGAAGCGGTGCTGGGGACGGCACCGTAACGAAATCAGTCTGGGAGGACACTTATGGCAGAGAAGATCGGTATTCTGGGGCTCGGGCTGATTGGCCGGGTTTCGGCGGAAAAGCTCATGCCCGAAGGCCACGAATGCTTTGCGGTCCGGCGTCCCAGCACGGAAGACTTCCCGGGCGAAGGCGGCAAACTGGTGGACACGCCGCGCGCGCTGGCCGAGACCAGCGACATCGTGATATCCGCACTGCCGAGTGTCGGGGCCTCACGCGCGGCGCTGGAAGGTCCGGACGGGTTGCTGGCCGGTGCCCATGAAGGGCTGACCATCGTCGAGATGAACACCTTCCCGGTCACAGAAAAGGAGCGGGTGCGCGATCAGGCCGCCGGGACCCCGGCGGCGGTGATCGATTGCCCGATCAGCGGCACGCAGCCGATCATCCGCGCGGGAAACGGCGTCATCATGATGAGCGGCGACGAGGCGCGGTGCGAGGCGGTGAAGCCGGTTCTGGAAAAGATCTGTCCCAAGACCTTCTATGTCGGCGAATACGGCACCGGCATCAAACTGAAGCTGATGATCAACTTCATGGTCGGCGCGAACACGGTCGCGCTGGCCGAAGGCATGCTGTTCGGGGCCGAGATGGGGCTCGATCCGCAACTCATGATCGACATCGTGGGCCCGAGCGCGGCCGGTTCCGTCGTGTTCAACATGCGCGCGCCGATCATCAAGGACCGCGCCTGGCAGCCCTGTGCGGGGCCGAGCAAGCTGTTGTGGAAGGACCTCGACATTGCGGAGGAGCAGGCCGATGCGCTGGGCCTGTCCGCTCCGATCCTGCGGACCTGCAACGCCTACTACAAGAAAATTGCCGCTGCCGGACGCCTCGAGGACGAGGTGTCGGTCGTCTATGAAATCCTGGAGGCGGAGACGGGCGGCGCGGCGGATTAGCTGCGGCACCTACATATGTGAGAACAGCATCCGGCCCGGTACCGGCATCTCGGCGGTGAGCACGCAGCCGCTGGCCGATTCCGTGATGTAGAGGGTCCGGTTGTCCGGCCCGCCATAGGCGCAGTTGGTGATCGCCGGGCCCTTGCAGGAATTGATCCGGTAGAGCGGCTCGCCCGCGGGGCCGAAGACCCAGATCGCGCCGAAGCCCACATGGCAGACGAGAATGTTGCCGGCCTCGTCGGCGGCCATGCCGTCCGGGCCGGTGCCGCCCGACATGCGGACGAAGCGGCCCACCTGATCGGCAGGGGTGCCGCGATCCTTGAGTCGCATGCGCCAGACCGAATTGTCGCGGGTCAGGCCGACAAACAGCACGGTTTCTTCCGCATTCAGGACCAGCCCGTTGGGGCTCGGCAGTTTCGGGCAGATCAGGTCGAGCTGCCCGTCGGCGCGGAGGCAGAAGACGCGGCCCGAGGGATCGATCAGGTCGGAAATACCCTGGTCGGTGAAGTAGAGGTCGCCGTTGGACGCGAAGGTCAGGTCGTTGGTCCCCTGAAAGCGCTCGTTTCCGTGGCGCACGCAGTAGGGGGTGACTTTTCCGCTGACGGGATCCAGATGCATGATCCCGTGATAATGATCCGCGATCAGCCCGTAGCCGTCCTTGTGGAAGACCAGTCCGTTGGGCTCACCCTCATATTCGGCTGCGGCGACCACTTCACCGTTCGGGGATATGCGGAACAGTCGCCCGCGCGCCAGATCGACGAGCCAGAGATTGCCGTCGAGGTCGAAGGCCGGCCCCTCCAGGAAGGATTGCGTGTCCGGCCGGCCGAACAGCAGGCCTGCCCATTCGGACGGGTGATCGGTGATGCCATGCTGCGCGTTGATGTCGGCATAGACCTTCGTTTCGATCACGGGCGGCGGTGCGAACATGTCTCTTCCTCGTTCCCTCGTTCCGGCTACGCTTTCGCCGAACCGGAAGCCGGCGTGAGCAGTTCCTCGTTGTGTTCGCCCAGCAGCGGCGGCAGGCCGTAGCGCGGCGTGTGATCCGGCATACGGATCGGATTGCCGATCATGCGCAGCGGCCCGTCGGGTGTCGGGATCACCGCGATCATGTCGCGCGTGCTGACGATATCACCTTCCAGCGCCTGTTCGAGGGTTTCCACGCCAGACACGACAATGTCACGGGCGCTGAGCGCTTCGATCCATTCGGCGGTGGTGCGCGTTTTCATGAGCTCTGCCACCTCGGCGACGATCTCGTCGCGATGGCGCATGCGTGCATCCATCGTGGCGTAGCGCGGGTCGTCGGCGCGTTCGCTCCAGCCCACGACCTCGCAGAAACGCCGCCAGAACTTGTCGGTCGAGACGAACAGCATCACAAAGCCGTCGCGTGAGGCGAACACCTGCGCCGGGACCATGTAGGGGTGCGCGCTGCCGGCACGGCGAACGGGTGCGAGGCCGTGGTTGAGATAGGCCGAGGCCAGATAGTTGAGCTGGGCCAGCATGGTGTCGAACATCGACACGTCCACCTGCCCGCCCTTGCCCTCGATGATGCGGGCGAGAAGGCCCACCGCGCCCATGATCCCCGTCGAATTGTCCACCGCCGAGTATCCGGCCTTGATCGGCGGCATGCCCGGATCGCCGGTCAGCGTCATCACGCCGGTCAGCGCCTGGACGATGTAGTCATAGGCGGGCTTGTCGGCGTAGGGGCCGTCCAGCCCGAAGCCGGTGAGGGCGAGGCAGACGAGCCTGTCATTGTGCTGCTTCAGGTCGTCATAGGTGAGGCCGAACCGGCGGATCGTGGCCGGGCGCATGTTCGTGATCAGCGCCTGGGCGCCCTTCACCAGCGTCGCCAGATGGTCCTGCCCGTCATCGGTGCCGAGATCGAGGACGATCGAACGCTTGTTCCTGTTCAGACTGGCGAAATAGTCGTTGTACGGCCCCGTGAACTGCTTGGTGACGTTGCGGGCCATGTCGCCTTCGGGCGGCTCGACCTTGATCACGTCCGCGCCGAGGTCGGCCAGGATCATGCTGCAGTAAGGTCCGGCAAGGACGTGGCATATCTCGATGATCCGGATACCGGACAGGGGGCCGCCGGTCATTCCGCTCAGCCCTTCTTTGACGGCAGCACCCGTTCGGCCGCTTCCCAGTGGTCGTCATGGACCCAGGTCGGCACGAAGAACGCGGTCTCGACCTCGTGCATTGCTTCGCGGCTGTCACCGCGCCGGTGCGAGATCGCGACCGCCTTGAAGGCGCGCATCGATTGCGGCTTCTGGCGCCGGATATGAGCCAGGAAGGTTTCGATTGTGTGGTCGAAAGTCTCCCCCTCGGCGCCGACAGCATCGTAGAGCCCCATTTCGAGGGCTTCTTCCGGGGAGAGCATCTCCGAGGTCGAGAGTAGCCGCAGCGCCTTCGCCCGGCCCACCAGGTCGAACAGGTCTGGTCCGCCTCCCCAGGCGGTAGCCACGGCCAGCTTACCCTGGACAAAAGCGATCTTCGCGTGGGCCGCGGCGACCCGGAAATCGCAGGCGACGGCCAGTTCCGCGCCACCGCCCAGCGCGTTGCCGTTCAGTCCCGCAATGACCGGGACCGGAAAATCGCGAATGGCGTTAAAGGCGGCCTTGGTGTCATTCGCCATCTTTTCGGCCTCGGCTTCCGTGCGCAGCTTCGCGAGCTCGCGCAGGTCGCCACCGGCCGCGAAGGTCTTCTCGCCTGCGCCGCGCAGGACGGCTGCCACCAGTGTGTCGTCGTTGCGGGCCTCAGTGAACGCCTCACCGATGGCATCGATGAGAGGGACGGAAAGGGCGTTGTGCTTGTCCGCCCGGTCGATGGTCACATAGAACACACCGTCATGGGTGACGGTTTGCAGGTACTCGGAAGCCATGAAAAATCCTAGCGCGGTTTGTCTCCGCGCAAGGTTATACGATGCATCTCGCGTCTGTGACCGTGATAATCGTTCAGCGGGTAGTGCAGAACTGCGCGGTTGTCCCACAGGGCCAGCGATCCGGGCTGCCAGCGGAACCGGCAGACGAATTCCTCGGTGATCTGGTGGTCGAAGAGATGGTTCAGGATCGGCAGGCTTTCCTCTTCGCTCCAGCCGACAAACCGGACCGTGTGGCCACGGTTGATGTAGAGCGATTTGCGTCCGGTCTCGGGATGCGTGCGCACCACGGGGTGCTCGGCGGAATAGCCGGCCATGCCCGTCTCGGTGTCGGCGGGGACGTCCTTGTCCACATTGGTGCGGATGCCGTCGGCGCGCACCGAGCTGTTGACGGCGGTCAGTCCGTCCAGAACCGCCCGGAAACCTTCTGAAAGCCTCTCATAGGCGAGTTGCTGGTTCGCAAACATCGTGTCGCCGCCCGATGGCGGGGTCTCGCGCGCCAGCAGCATGGTCGCCTTGGGCGGTTCGGGCAGGTAGGCGGTGTCTGAATGCCAGACGCCGCCGAAATTGACCGTCTGGTCCGCCTCTTTGACGACCGGCGTGATGAGGCTGGCCTCCGGCAGTCCGGACACAAAGGGGTATTCCATCGGCTCGCCCATGCTGTGGGCGAAGGCGAGGTACTGTTCTGCGTTTAGCGTCTGGTCGCGGAAGAAGATCACCAGGTGATCCAGCATAGCCTGGCGCAGTTCGGCAACAACGTCCGGGCTGAGTGGCTTGCTCAGGTCCACGCCCTCGATTTCGGCTCCCAGCGCCGTGGTGACTGGGCGAATCGTCAGCGTGCGTTGCATTTCAGTCGTGGCCATGAGGCTCAGTCCTCATCCATCTCGGCGGTTCGGTAGATGTAGTTGCCGTCCATGTATGTCACGAAGAAGTCGTGGAACGACATGGGCTCATATTTGGGTGTCTGTCCCGGTGCGATGCAGGTCGGGATCGGGTCCGCCACGGTTTCGTCGTTGCAGTTGTAGAAGAAGGTGAGTGCGTAGCGGTCCTTTTTAGGCGGCACCACGCGGTGCGGCGTGGCAATGAAGCGACCGTTGGTCCAGCGGTTGAAGAACTCACCCGTGTTGACGACCATGGCGCCGCGCACGGGCTCGACCTCGATCCATTTGCCCGAAGGCGACATTACTTCCAGCCCCGGCACGTCCATCAGGGGAAGATAGGTTATGGAGCTGTGATCGGCATGGGGGGCCAGCGAGAACTGACCTTCCTCGGCATCTGCCGGGGGGTAGTAGGCGCAGCGGTTGTAATATTCCGGCACGGAAAACTTGGCGGTGAAGTAGTCCGCCGGCATCTCCAGCGCGCGGGCATAGGCGGGCAGCATGCGCGCCGCCATGGCAGCCATGTTGTCCTGGTATTCCAGGATCACCTCGCGGAAGCCGGGCAGTTCCTCCGGCCATTTGTTCAGGCCGCGATGGCGCATGTTCGCCACCACCTTGGGGTCGTCGGGTGTGCGGTCACGCATGAACGCCCAGGCCTCGTTGAGGTCCTTCTTTTCATTTTTCGCGATCTTGGACCACCGCAGGACCGTTGCCTTGGTGGGGATGTAGCCCTGATGGTGGAAATCCACCCGGTAGTTCATCTTGGTGTCGAGCGGCAGGGCGAACAGTTCGGCCACCTGCTCGAAGCTGCGGTCGATCAGGCCCTGATCCACTCCGTGATTGACGATGCAGTAGAAGCCCAGGCTCTCCTGGATGGCGCGCAGATCGACGGCGAACTGCTCCAGCGCGGCCACATCGCCGTGCATGTAGTCGCCCACGTCGATGACCGGGATGCGCTCATCGGCGAGGCAGCCCGCGACATAGTCTGAAATGGATGGTCCTGTTTCGCTCGCGACGGACATGAGGTTTCTCCCCGTCTCTGGAAGGGTGGGCGCGGCGGCAGGGCGCCGCCGCGCCGCTCCAGGCGTTTCCCGTTTTCTACTGTGCCGCTGCGGCGGCTTCGTCGTCGTCGGGCACGAGATCGGCCAGGTTCGGCATGACCTCCTTGGCGAACAAGGTCATGTTGTCGAGCCAGTCCTGGAAGGGTTCGTACACATACTGGACCTGCAACACCGTGCCGAAGCCGCCGGTGTCGTCGTAGAGCTTACGCAGCTTCTCTGTCACCGTGTCGGGGCTGCCGACGATCCAGATGTTGTCGCAGATGTACTCGGCGGTCAGGTCCTCGTCCTTGATGTCGTCGTTTTCCTTGTAGAGATCGACGACGCCGAGCGACTTGAGCACGTTGTACATGTACTCGTTGTAGGCGCGCGCCATGCCGCCGTTCAGCACATGGTCGCGTGCTTCCTGATCCGTCTTCGCAACGAAGATTTCACGCGCCACGCGCCAGTCTTTCCGGCTCGGTGTACGCCCGCTGTCGGCCGCACCCTTCTGGACGGCTGCCCAGTGGGTGTTGAGGTTGGCCGCCGGCAGGTAGTTGACGCTCATCGGGATCCAGCCCTCACGGCCCGCCGTTTCCAGCGACTCAGAGTACTTGTGCAGGCCTGCCACCGCGATCGGCGGGTGCGGCTGCTGGTACGGCCGGATGTGGTGGTAGAGCGGAATCTGGGGCATCGGCTCGGGCACCTTGAACTGCCAGAACTGGCCGTTGTGCTCGAACGGGTCTTCCTCGGTCCACATACGCTGGATGGCTTCAATCGCCTCGCGCATGCGCGCGCGGTGTTCGCCTTCCTGATAGTTGATATCGAAGAAGTGGAAGTCGGTCGGCGCGCCGCCGGCACCGATGCCGAAGTTCAGGCGGCCCTTGGACAGGTGATCCAGATAGGCGATGCGCAACGCCACCAGACGCGGGTCGTGCATCGGAAGCAGGACCACGCCCGTACCGACGCGAATCTGCTCGGTCTGCGCGAACACGGTTGCCGCGAACAGGTCGGTCGCAGGAATCGGCTCCCATGGAATGGTGTAGTGTTCTCCCATCCAGCCTTCGGTGTAGCCCAGCTTGTCGGCGTGGATGTAGGTCTGGACGTCGCGGTGATAGTTGCCCGTGATGTCTCCTCCAGGCGGCCGGAGGGGCATGCTGAACATTCCGTA
>Ga0181590_10001468_pt1 | contig 19902 bp, 19 predicted proteins | sample 071ome_34_FD_132446 | JGI IMG/M metagenome (GOLD analysis project Ga0181590, IMG submission 132446) | Coastal salt marsh microbial communities from the Groves Creek Marsh, Skidaway Island, Georgia - 071411BT metaG (megahit assembly) | ecosystem: Environmental > Aquatic > Marine > Intertidal...
TGTTCCCCACCATGCTTTTAAATCCCATTTTGCCTCCCGGTGAAAAAGACGACCCAAAACCTCAATCAAACCCATCCTCTCTTCGCCAGAGCTTTGAATCATTTTTGCTGTCACTCCGGAAACAACTTCCGGACGATGAAGCCGCATCAGTGCCAGACGCGCAACCTGATGCTCACTATGGTTGATGAGGGCATTTGAATCTCCAATTCTCACGAGAGCACGAATTGCCGTGTTCTGAATACGAGGATCGGCTGATTCTGAGACCATTTTGATGATTTTAGCTGAACTCTTTGGATCAGGACCTTGGACTCTCATGAGAGCAATTGTCGCCTGAAGTTGTGCTCTTGGGTTGGCCGAATCAAGGCAAGCCAAGACCAGTTCTGATGATTTACTTGAAATTCGACCACCAAGATCTCCAGCAGCACGAAGCAGAAACTCATGAATTTCAGGATGCGCATCCCATTGATCGGCAAATGCCTCTAAGAGATCATCAGCGCTCACCCCCTTCAATTGAGCTAGGGTAAAAATAGCGGCAACCTTCGTTTCGATGGCGACATTTGAAAGCACCAATGATGCGAGCTGCTCATGTGCTTCATTTGACTGCCGAGACAAAAGCTCTCGTTGGGATTCCAAACGACGAATCGCCGAAAGGCTCTTCAGTTGAGCAACCAATTCTGCTGTCTTCAACTGAGTCAAATCCGGAAACTGCGCTCCTTGAAACCCCTTTTTGACCAGTTTCTGAACCATTCCCACTTTCTTACCCTCCCCTGCAAACTTAAAGCGACCATCGCGCCAGTCGCAGGCATAAAGATTACCCGAGCCATCCACATCAATATCAACAGCTCTTGTCAGATTCATCCAAACACTCTCCTCGAGCGTAAAATCAGCACCTTTCCTCGTCACTTTATCATGATAAATCTTCCCTGTGGTCCAATCACAGGTCAGCAACAGCTCCTCGTGTCCTGGCTCGGCGAGATAGAGCGCACCCGTTCCACTTCCACCCCCAAGATCTAAGATCGGCTTTACCGCTTCGTCGGTGAAATTCTTGTAGAGTCTTGGGTATCCATGCTCCGAGCCATTGGTCAGGTGATGGACGCGAATATTCCAGCCCTTCCCATCATTGGTATTATCTCGCGTAAAAAGATCTAAAGTTGGCGTAATGGCAATGTCGCAAATATTTCGCGTATGATACGAGTAAACTTCTAGATCCGTTCCATCTGGACGGACTCTTGCCACACCTCCTCCATGCAGCGTGACAATTTTGCCGTCGGCTCCCTTTGTTGCCTCCATGCCAAAATCTCCAACCGCAATGTAAAGCCAGCCATCAATCCCCATTCGGCAACCATTGGTCGTATGATCTGATCCGCGTGGGTGTCTTAGTCCAAAGCCGATGTTTTCTAAGAGGATTTTATGCTCATCAGACACACCATCTCCATCGGTATCACGAAACGAACTAAGATAAGGCGGGTGAATCAGGTATAAGGTGTCTTTAACGAAGTGTCCTCCGCGAGGACTGTCGACATCTGGAACAAAATCAACAAACCGATCTGCCTTGCCATCGCCATTGGTATCACGACAGGAAACAATCTTTCCCATCTTTGGGTCCTTACCTAGTGAACCATTCCTATCAACCGAAACATAGACCGTTCCATCTGGCGCTGCCGTTAAGGCAGTTGGATAATCAACATCAAAGGGCTCTGCCCAATTTGAAATCTCGTATCCATCTGGAACTGCCAAAAGAGGCAGTGCTGAAGCAAAGGTAAGGAAATATTTAATCATCGTGTTCTGATAAGAAATTACAAAGTAGTTGGATTGCCACTTCCAATGTGGCCCTAATCAAATCAATCTTAGCTCATGCGAAAAGCTTTTCTTCTCGGTGCCGGTCTGGGAACCCGCCTTCGCCCACTTACCAATTCTCTTCCAAAGCCCTTAATCCCCTTTCAAAATCGCCCCCTCATCACCCATGTGATGGACCATTGCCTCGAAGCCGGAATCGAAGATTTTGCCATCAACACCCACCATCTTCCTGAAACTTGGGAATCTTTTTTTCCAGACAAGCAATACCGAGGGGCCTCTTTAACATTTTTTTATGAACCGACTCTCTTAGAAACAGGTGGAGGACTGCGAAACGTGGCTAAATGGATCAATCATGAGCCAATCCTCGTCTACAATGGAGACATTCTTACCAATCTTCCTCTTAAGAATCTCATCGCAGATCACCTCGCTTCAAAAAATGTCGCAACCCTTGCTCTCCAAGATCACGGTCCAATTCTTAATGTGAATGTTGAGGGGACTCAAATCGTCGATTTGCGCGGAACTCTCAACCAACAACCCGGAACCCACCAGTTTAATGGAATCTATGCGACAAATGCGAGTCTACTTGACCTCATTCCAAAAAAGCAAAAGACATCCATCATCCCTGCCTTTCTTGATCTAATCAAAAGAGGACAACTCGGCGCTCATCTCGTCACCCGCCAGTCGAGCTGGCTCGACCTCGGGACCCGCGAATCCTATATTGAAGCTCACACTCATTCGACCGCCCAGATTTCTCCACAGGCAAGAATTGCTCAGCAGGTTACGATTGAAAACTCGTGGATCTCTCCTGACTGCCAGATCGAATCAGGCGCACGCATCGTGGATTCCATTCTCTGGCCAGGGAGCCAGATTTCTCAGGATGCCGAATTGACAAATTGCATCGTTCACACCACTTCCCCCGTAGCAGGTTGCCATCTCAATCAGAATCTTTAGTAAAACTCAATCGCATCAACGGAATGCCAGCAGACACTTTACTCACCGCCGTCAGGGCTCACCTCAATCTTTCACCAACGCACCGTGTCCTCATGGAGCCCATCCAAAAAGGAGCATCCGGTCGCACCATTATTAGAATCAAACCGGACAACCACCCAACCTTTATCGGAGTTCACTACACACTCGAACGATCCGATAACGCAAATTTTCTACCCGTCGCGGAATTTTTAACGAAAGCTGGGTTAAATATTCCTCAGGTTTTATATGACAACGTTCGTCGCCACGTCGCCCTCATCGAAGATCTTGGAGATGAAGATCTTCTGAGCCTGAAAGACGCCCCATTTAGCGAGCGTGAGCCATACTATCGCAGCGCAATCCAACAACTAGACAAGCTTCTCTATACTCGTCCACCAAAGGATTTTGAACTTCAACCAGCCTTTGAAGAATCCCTTTACCGATGGGAACAGGAATACTTCTTTGATCATTTTGTCGAGACACACCTCGGGAAGGATTCGACCTCCTTACGTGAAGATCCGATGTTACTCTCTCTGGCAAAGCGGCTCGGAGCCACCGCACCCCATCTCATCCATCGAGATTTTCAATCTCAGAACCTCCTCCTAAAAGATAACAAAGCTTACATCATCGATTTCCAAGGTTTGCGAATGGGCCGCCAAGAATATGACCTCGCTTCTCTTCTCTTTGACCCTTACATGAATCACTCTGCTGAAGATCGCAGGGAGATTCTCAAAATCTGGGAGGACGTGACCGAAGAGGAACCCATCGAACCGATTCTTTTCGATTGTGCTGCTCAGCGCCTCATGCAAGCCCTTGGTGCCTATGCCAAAATTGGACACCAAGATCGCAACGATTGGTATCTAGAGCAAATTCCTGCCGCCGTGGCTTTTCTTCAGGAGGTCATTGCGGACACTCCACTTGAAGCCTCACTTGGACCAGTTCTCGACTAGGCGCGTCTAACCCCTTATTGTCGAGCGTGGCATGAGCTCTCTACGGCAAACTTTACAACTCTTCCTTCCCGTTTCGGTTGGAATTGGATTGCTTGCTATCATCCCTCAAACCCCTCAACTTGTTGAGTTCGAGCATCAGCTTTTCTGGACTCCCAATCTCCACCAGAAAACACCCACCTTCGCTCAGAAGGAAGAAAAGAGCCGCTTTGAAGTTACCATCTTAGAGCAAACCCAAACCAACGAACTCGCGGAAATCTCCTCTTTTGAAATCGATTCTTCTACCGAAGAGATCCTTGGAGCCAGCCCACTTCAACCAACGAATTGGGCCTACTTTTTCAGCCAGCTCGACCCTGAAAAATCAGAACTTTTAGTCATCACCTCTTCTCTATCTTGGGAGGAAGCTGACGAGATACCCCTTCTCACTCTCCAACACGAATTGTCGCGATTTCCTCGCTCGATTTTAGGACTTTCGGCAGAAAATTCTGGAGAGAAGAGACCACTCCCGCCCTACCTCACTTCCTCTGTCATTGGTCAATATACAGGATATCCACCAAACTTACCTGAAATTGATACAATTACCGATCCTCCCTCAGTTCAACCAACTCATTTTGGTATTTCCACGATTCGAGCAATCAAGTCCCACTCACCCTTCACTCCTCTTTTGGTCCGTTGGGGAGATCAGGTCTTACCCACCGTCGAACTCGCTGCTCTTCTTGCGAAGTTTCAAATCAACGCTTCCGAGCTTGTCATTGATCCGGAGGGATACCTTCGACTCAATCACTCGGGAGCAATCTACTTAAAAATCGACGACCAAGGAAGAACCCCCCAATCCTGGCAACAAAAGATGGCTTCGGCTTCTCAGCTCCTGACAGAAAAAGAACGAACAAACTCCAACTTCTTTTTCATCTCCAAAGATGCCCCTGAACGCTTCAAGAGCATTGCGGGAAACTTCAGAGAACTTGCGCGTTATCAGCAACGCCAACATTCAAAAATTGAACGGTGGCCCCTCCATCTCGAAGCCTCAATTCTCATTGTCATTGTTCTGTCCTTTTTTACTCGCAGTCTTTGGCCAGCATTTCTTCTCACCTCCTCCACCTTGGTCATTTCATTCATTCTCTCTAAGTGGATCTTAGTGACTCCCCTCATCGCTCTTTTGATCTGTTATCCGCTCCTTTTTCCTGAGAATCTAAGATCAAAGCGCTACTCAAAGCCCTCGCCAAAAAACAAGCCCTCCTCTCCTAAAAAAGCTTCTTCCTAAACTCATTCTTTGCACTTTCACCTCGTTCTAATTCCAACTATCTCTTTTGCATGCGCGACGACGTCAAACAACTACTTAGCCTTCAAGAAACTGATCTTAAGATTAAGTCCCTTCAAGCTGAGCTCGCGAAAATACCTCAGCTCCAAGAGTCCGCAAAAACTCGACTCACCAATGACGAACAAGCGCTTGCTGAAGCCAAAAAGTCCTACCAAGAAAACGAAGTTGCCATCAAGAACATCGAGCTCGATATCGGAACCCGACGCAATACGATCGAGCGCCTCAAAACTCAACAATTCGAAACCAAGAAGAATGACGAATATGCAAAGCTTGGTGAGGAAATCCTTCGATACTCCAAAGAGGTTGACGATTTAGAAACTCGAGAACTTGAGCTCATGGAAATCGCCGATCAGCACCGTTCAGCAATCGAAAGCGCTAAAAACAGCCTTAGCAAAACACAATCTTTCGTTGATGAAGAAATCACCGAACTCCAGTCACGCGCCGACCAAAAACGAGACACACTCTCGCAAGAAGAGAGCCTTCGTGGTGAAAAAGAGCTCGTCATCGATGAAGACCTGCTAGCGAATTATCGTCGACTTTTTGATAAAAGAAATGGCGACGCTGTCATGCTTGTGAGTCACGAACGCAGCTGCAGCTCATGTCACGTTCAAGTCACTCCTGCGACCTATGCTTCGGCTCAGTCAGGCGGAGAAATCGCCCATTGTGACAACTGTGGAGCTATTCTCTTCACACAATAAAGGCATTCGTTCTCGAATTAACTTTTCCTCTCTCCGACTTTATCCAATCTTTCGCCCCGTTATGGCCAAACCCAAATCGGCAATCACTCCCACGCGCTCAGAAAACTTTCCAGAGTGGTATCAACAGGTGGTTCGCTCCGCCGACCTTGCGGAGAATTCAGAAACACGAGGCTGCATGGTCATCAAGCCGTGGGGTTTTGCAATTTGGGAAGCGATCCAGAGAGATCTCGATTTTCGTTTCAAAGAGACCGGCCACCAAAACGCCTACTTTCCCTTACTCATTCCATTAGCCTACCTTGAGAAAGAAGCTGAACACGCAGAAGGATTTGCCACTGAATGTGCCGTGGTAACCCACCACCGTTTGGAAGCAGAAAAGGATGAACATGGGAAAACTCGTATGATCCCCTCAGGGAAACTTACCGAACCCTATGTGATCCGCCCGACTTCAGAAACCATCATTGGCGCCGCCTTTTCGCGCTGGGTGGGTTCCTATCGAGACCTTCCCCTACTCATCAATCAGTGGGCGAATGTGATGCGCTGGGAGATGCGCCCGCGCCTCTTTTTAAGAACCGCTGAGTTTCTGTGGCAGGAGGGCCACACTGCCCACGAAACCAAGGAAGAAGCTCTTGAAGAGACACAAATGATCCACGAGCTCTACTCTCATGCCATTCGTGATCTCTTGGCCATTCCTGTCATCATGGGTGAAAAAACAGAAGCTGAACGTTTCCCAGGTGCTGAATCAACACTCACTGTTGAAGCAATGGTTCAGGACAAAAAAGCGATTCAAGCAGGCACATCCCACTACCTTGGACAAAACTTCGCGAAGGCTCAAAATATTAAGTTTGTGGACCGTGAAAATACCGACCAATTCGTTCACACGACTTCTTGGGGTGTTTCGACCCGCCTTGTCGGAACTTTGATCATGGCTCACTCAGACGATGACGGCCTGGTTCTACCGCCACGAATTGCACCCCAACAGATTGTCATTATCCCCGTCACTCCAAAGGAAGACTCACGAGACGCCATCCTCGATGCCTGCGACGCACTTGCTCTGCGTCTCAAGGAGCAAACATACGGACGCGAAGCTTTGCGGGTTCATGTTGACAGAAGGGATCTCGGAGGCGGCGTGAAAAAGTGGGAATGGGTCAAAAAAGGAGTTCCCATCAGAATTGAAATCGGACCACGTGATCTACAAGAGCGAAAAGTTTGCCTCCAGCGCCGAGATCAACCCAGCAACGAAAAGACCTTCTTGGATAAAGAGAAATTTCTGAGGGATGCTTCCGATCTTCTAGAAGACATCCATCAGACTTTGCTCGAAAGAGCACGAAGCTTTAGAGACGCAAATGTTACAGAATGTGGAACGATCGAATCTTTCGAGAATCATTGGGACGAATCCAATGAGAATCCAGGTTGGCTCATCACTCCATGGGCCGGAAGTCGAATCGAGGAAGAAAAACTCTCCAAACAGTTTAAAATCAGCGTTCGCTGCCTGCCTTTGGACAAGCAAAACGAGCCAGAGGCGCCCTGCTTCCTGAGTGGCAAGCCCACAAAATCCAGAGCAATTTGGGCTCGAAGCTACTAATTGTTTCGCCCGTTATTGTAATCAGGGCTTGCCCATCGACCTTCCTAGTTTCAAAAGCAGGTTATGTCGCAACGCACGAAAGTCGCAATTGTTGGAGCCAGTGGTTACACCGGACTGGAACTTCTCCGATTGATTTTCTGTCATCCGAACGCCGAAGTTACTGCGATCACTTCTCGCTCAAATGCCCAAAAGGCTTTTACTGAGGTTTTTCCACGTTTCAAAGACCACCCCGGGACTGACATTTGCTTCATCGAGCCCAACATGGAGGTCGTTGCATCTACCGGAGCGGAAGTTGCCTTTCTGGCTTTACCCCACGGAAAAGCGGCTCCCTACGCAAAAGAGCTTCTTGAGCGGGGAGTTAAGGTGATTGATCTGAGCGCTGACTTCAGGCTCGATGATCCTCTTGTCTATGAAGAGTTTTACAACGAAGTGCATCCCGCTCCCGAATTGCTCAAGGAAGCGGTTTTTGGACTTCCAGAACTCTATGATGAAGAAATCCGCAGGAGCAGGCTCATCGCCGCTCCAGGGTGCTACCCAACTTCCATCATGCTCCCTCTCATCCCTCTCTTAAAGACCCAATTAATTGAGCATTCATCAATTCACGTTTCTTCAATGAGTGGTGTGAGTGGAGCTGGCCGGAATGCGAGCCTTCCACTCATATTCGCTGAAGTTAATGAAAGTGTTCGCTCGTATGGCCTGCCTAAACACCGTCACCTTTCAGAAATCGAACAAGAGCTTTCAAAGGCCGCTAGCCAAAAGGTGATCATCTCTTTTGTCCCACACCTGATTCCAGTCACCGCTGGAATCTGCACGACTATTTTTGCAGAATTGGTGGGTGAAATCCAGCAAGTCAAAACAGTCTTAGAGGAGACCTATGGAGGGCACCCATTTGTCCGACTACGGGGAGAAGGAGTCTCACCGGACACCAAGCACGTTACGGGGACAAACTATCTTGATATCGGATGGCATCATGATTCTAGAACCGGGCGCCTCATCTTACAAAGTGCTGAAGACAACCTTGGCAAAGGTGCTGCCGGACAAGCGGTGCAATGCTTCAACATACTCTCGGGCAACCCCCAAACCGACGGCTTACTTAATCTCTAAATCAGTTTCCTAACCGAAATTAGCGCCTTTATGGATCACCCCTATACAAGAATCAAAGGTGGCGTCTGTGCATCTAAGGATTTTCTTACAAGCGCAGTCTCTTGCGGAATTAAGAATCCAGAGTCGGATCGACTTGATCTTTCACTCATTTACTCAAAACGAGACTGTTTATCGGTAGGAATGTTTACTCAAAATAAGGTGAAAGCGGCCCCTGTAAGGGTGTCGCAAAACCATTTGCGAGCAAACCCGATCAGAGCAATTATTTCAAACAGTGGTAATGCCAACGCGTGCACAGGGCCCAACGGCCTCAAGGACGCACGTAATATGGCTTGCGAGACCGCAAAGCTTCTAAAGATCAAACAAAGGGAGGTTGCGGTCTGTTCGACAGGAGTCATCGGACTCCCCCTGCCAATGGCAAGGGTTGCATCTAAATATGAGCTTTTAGTCGCAGGTCTTGGCCCAAAAAATGGAAATGATGTGGCCAAGGCGATCATCACGAGTGATACCCATGAAAAAGAATTTGCGATTTCTTTTGATTTGGAGGGAAAGAGAATTCGCATTGGAGGCTGTGCAAAAGGCGCGGGGATGATTAATCCTAATATGGCCACCATGCTTTGCTTTATCACCACGGATGCCAATCTTAACTCCTCATGCCTCAACCGAGCAGTCAAGGATGCCGTCGAGAACACTTTTAATCGCATTACAATCGATGGAGACACCAGCACCAATGACTCGGTCATCGTGATGGCAAATGGCGCAGCAGAAAATAAAAGAATCACCCGTGGCAGCAAGAGCTGTCGCATTTTTGCTCATGCTCTAGAATTCGTCATGAGTAAACTTGCAAAGGCAATTGTTCGAGATGGTGAACGAGTCACAAAATTCGTCACCCTCGAGGTGAAAGGTGCACGGACAGCAATGGATGCCAAAAAGGTTGCTCAAGCAGTTGCAAATTCATCACTCGTTAAATCTTCCTGGAATGGAGAAGACCCCAATTGGGGCAGGATCATTCACGCCGTAGGCTACGCCGGAGCGAGTATACGAGAAGAACTGATTGATATTTATTACGAATCCAAATCCGCGTGCGAGGGAGGCATTCAAGGCCCTACCAACCCCGAAGTTTTGAGAAGCATTGTCAGCAAAGCGGATTTTAAAATCACCATTGATCTCAATCTTGGCTCAGCGAAACACACCATCTACGCCTCAGATCTTTCACCGGAGTATGTTGAGTTTAACCGCTCCGAATATGCCTATTGGAAACAGGCAAAAAAAGACGGTCTTGTATAATTACGCATGATCAAGGGCTCTAGCCAGAGCTCCAATGACGACTTCGCCCTCTTCAACACCGACAGAGAGTCTCAATAAGTTTGGAGAAACTCCGCACGCTTCGGCCCAATCAAGCTCGTAGTAGTGAGCAAGCATCGTGTATGGACTTGCCAGGGTAAACTCTGTTCCCAAGCTTGGCCCCTTACAAAGCTCGAGAGCATCATAGACTTTAGGCATTTTTCTGGGTTGCTTTAGCGTAAATGACACGAGCCCACCATAACCCCCAGAATCTCGTCGAATCAGTTGATATTCATGAGGAGTGTTAAACTTCGGATACCAAACTCTCCCAACTGCCGGATGAGCGTTCAGATATTCAGCAATAAGTTCACCATTCACATTAGAACGACTGACTCGCTCTCCAAAGTTTTTCATGTTTGAGATCAGGACCCGGCAATCTTCGGTATAGAGTCGCGAACCTCCGTTGGTATCGTCTTTTAAAAAACTTCGAAACTCACTCGCCCACTGCGATTGAGAGTTTACCGTAACCATCCCAGCCATCACATCCCCTACGCCAGAAACCCATTTTGTGAGGCTTGTTGTGACGAGGTCAGCAAACTGTAACACATCTACATTCAGAGAAGTGGCAACAGTATCATCGACCACAAGAGGCACTCCTCCCTGATGACACGCTTCAGCCACTCGAGGAAGATTCACCGTCCGAAGCAAAGGATTACTCGGAATCTCGCAAAAAACAGCGCCGAATTCCCCTTCCTGAATTCTCCTAACTGCAGCATCAAAATCCTCCCCCTCCGTATCATAAAGAAAAACAACTCCGTTACCGAATCGCTCCTGAACCTTAAGCGCATCCACGTAAGGAAACTCAAGCTGAAGGGTCTTTTTACTTGGGAAAAGATTCAGAATGGCACGATAAGCGGAAAAAATACCAGCCATTCCACTTTCATAAAGAAAGTGATCGTCTAGCTCTGCTCCCGTGGTCTCAGCGAGTTGCTGCTTAAGAATCACAGCGGACCCCCCTTCAACCACCGAATCGCTCAAATGAGCCTGAGCTTGGCGGCTACTGACAACCTCACCGGTAAACCTCCAATATTCCATCGCCACTCCAATGGCCGATTCAGGAACGACCAAGGCCTGCATTCCATTGTCATAACTCGCGATTCTCGTAGCCACCGCCAAAGTGCGTTCCACATATCTTTGCGCCCTTTGAGCAGCTCGCTTGTGAGGAAAGACAATCGCCCGCTTACCTGCCTCTGCAATTTCTTCGGTTGCCTTGGCAAAGAGGCGTTTGACAAACGGGTGAAGAAAAAATCGAGGATATCCAGCTTCAAGTTTCTTCATAACCTTATCCCTGCCTTCTTCATATCCAATCACGGAATCCCATGTCGGCAAGGAGACTGCGCAAGCATGATCACTAGTTGGCAGCGGTCGACCGAGAGATCGAGCCTGCCAAAGAGGGCTTTTTACAAGATCGCGCACAGCGGGGTTTCTGACTGGAACTTCCTCATTTCGCAAGCCCCTGTTTCCTTTATATTTGCGTTGACAGGGCAGCTTGGTCTTCCTAGCTTTCGCGCCCCTTAAAGCTCCTTGTCTAGAAATAAGGAGCCCAACGGAACCCAGTAAAACTATGAAAACGTTTTCAGCAAAACCTGCCGACGTCGAGCGCGCTTGGCACATCATTGACGCCAAAGATCAGATCGTTGGCAAAGTCGCCGTGGAAGCGGCCCGTCTCCTCCGGGGTAAGCATAAAGCTATCTTTACCCCACATATCGATACTGGAGACTTCGTCATCATCATCAACGCAGAACAGGCAAGATTTACCGGCTCTAAAGAGCAATATAAAATCTACGCCCGTCACTCAGGTTATGTCGGCGGTCAAACCATCGAAACTCCTGCAAAGGTCCGCGCCCGCAAACCTGAGCTCATTCTTGAATGGGCGGTAAAAGGAATGGTTCCAAAAAATAAGCTTGGAGCTGCGCAAATGGGAAAACTCAAGGTTTATGCTGGTTCGGAACACCCGCATGAGGCCCAGAACCCACAACCATACTCCCTCTAATCCTGAAACCTTTATTAGAAATCTTTTACTATGAGTGATACTTATACTGCGACGGGACGACGTAAAACTGCAGTTGCGCGTGTCTGGCTGACTCCCGGAACTGGAAATATCCAAATCAATGAGGAATCCTTCGAGGATGCTCTTCCCACCTTAACCCTTCAGGGTGAGATTCTCGAGCCACTCCAAGTGGCCAACCTCCGCAACAAATTTGACATCAAAGCTGTCACCAAAGGTGGTGGAGTCAACGGGCAAGCTGGCGCGATTCGTTTAGCCATTGCTCGCTCTCTTATTGTCGCTGATCCGGAACTTAGACCAGCTCTCAAAGCAGCCGGTTTACTTCGCCGTGATCCACGTGCAAAGGAGCGCAAGAAACCTGGTCAACCAGGTGCCCGCAAGCGCTTCCAATTCTCAAAGCGTTAATTCCATATTCTTTACAAACACTTCTCAACAGCCGCTGTTCCTGCTGGAGCGCGGCTGTTTTCTTTGGCAGACTTTCAAACATGAAGCTCATCTCTTGGAACGTAAATGGTCTGCGTGCTGTCCTTAAAAAAAACTTTGTCGAATACGTTCTAGACTCGGATCCCGATATTCTCTGCCTCCAGGAAACAAAAGCTCGACCAGAGCAGGTTGAGCTCCCTCTGGAGCTTGCGCACTATCGAACCTACTGGAACTCCGCAGAAAAGCCTGGTTACTCAGGAACGGCTATTTTCACCAAAACTGAACCTGAAACAATCCGCTATGGATGCGGAAGCCCTGAAGGAGATGCTGAAGGACGAGTCATCACTCTCGAATACCCCTCCTACTTTTTGGTGACAGTTTACACACCCAATTCGAAAAATGAACTTGCACGCCTCCCTTATAGAATGATTTGGGACGAAGCATTTAGAGCATACTTGAAAGATCTCGAATCAGAAGGGAAACCTGTCATCACCTGCGGAGACCTGAATGTTGCCCATCAAGAAATCGATCTGGCCAGACCCCAGCAAAACCATCGATCCGCTGGCTTTTCAGACGAAGAAAGAGCTGGTTTTACTCAATTGCTTGATGCGGGATTCATCGATACTTTCCGATACCTCCATCCCAATACCGAACACGCCTACTCTTGGTGGAGCTATCGAGGAGGCGCACGCGCAAAGAACGTTGGTTGGAGAATCGACTACTGGTGCGTCTCTGAATCCCTCAAAGAAAAAATCGAAGCAGCCACCATTCAGAGTGAAATCACTGGATCAGATCATTGCCCTGTCACTCTCACCATTGACCTCTAAGCTGCCCTCACCGCATCCAAGCCAAGAATTCGACATTCCCATCAGTTCCTGTAATGGGTGAAGTGATGACCCCTAACCATTGGCGACTCAGTTCAACCTCAATAAAAGACTGAATTTTTTGAACCGCTTTTTGGTGAAGAGATGGCTCCCTCACAATCCCCCCTTTCCCGACCTCTTCCTTGGAAAGTTCGAATTGAGGCTTCACTAAAGAAACAATTGCCCCCCCTTCCTTGAGAATATCAAAAGCTGCAGGAAGAACCTTCGTAAGAGAGATAAAAGACAAGTCCATCACGACAAGATCCACCCTCTCTCCAAGATCATCGGCTGTTAAATGACGAGCGTTAAAACGCTCTCTCGAAATCACACGTTCATCGTTGCGCAGCTTCCAAACGAGTTGATTGGTTCCAACATCAATCGCATGAACCCTTTGAGCGCCATGCTGAAGCAAACAGTCCGTAAATCCACCCGTTGAAGCACCAAGGTCAGCACACACCATCCCCGTGGGGTCGATCCCAAATTCGTTGAGAGCTCCCTCCATTTTAAATCCACCACGACCCACATATTTTGGCCTACTTTTCACGTGGAGCTCAACGTCACCGGTAAACTTCTGGCTGGCTTTAGAGACTCTCTCCGTGCCGCATAAAACTTCGCCAGCCATAATCAACCTTTTTGCCTGTTCACGAGAATCACAAAGACCACGATCAACAAGTAGCGAATCTACTCTCTCTTTTTTCATCAGCTCCGGATTAACAAAGATTTCAATTGATTATCAAACCTCTCACACCACGAGAGTTATCAGGTCAGCCGAAGAAAACCAATCTTGGAAACTGAATCTTGCCGTAGTCCAAGCTTTGCCATGAGGCGGTCGAAAAAATAACTCATCAAATCAGCGATCAAAGTCGCGCGAGCATCCCTTAATCGCATCATTTATCTCCAAAGATGAAGCCCGTTCTTGAAATTCTTCAGAAACTCTAAAAAATGCCGCCGTGGCCACCACTAACACAGACGATCTTCGTATTCAGGGAATCGACCCACTGATTTCTCCAGCTGTTCTTTCTTATTTTCTCCCAATGACTGAAACCGCCGCTCAGGTTGTTCATCAGGCTAGAAAGGAAGCTGAAGCCATTCTCAGAGGTGAAGACGATCGACTCCTCGTGGTTGTTGGACCCTGTTCTATTCATGATCCATCTGCAGCCATCGAGTATGGAGAACGGCTCAAAGGCATCGCTGAGCGCTACAAGGACGACCTCCATATCATTATGAGAGTCTACTTTGAAAAGCCTCGAACAACCGTCGGCTGGAAAGGTTTGATTAACGACCCACACCTAGATGGATCATTTGATATCAACCGAGGACTCCGCTTCGCTCGTGAGCTTCTCTTGCAACTCGCAGAAATGGGAATTCCAGCTGGCACCGAATTTCTTGATGCCATCTCTCCACAATATGTTGCTGACCTCATTGCTTGGGGGGCAATTGGCGCTCGAACAACCGAATCCCAAGTTCACCGTGAATTGACCTCTGGCTTATCAATGCCCGTTGGGTTTAAAAATGGAACCGGAGGATCCATTCAAATCGCCCTCGATGCCATTGGGGCCGCCGCTCAACCCCATCATTTCCTTTCTGTTACAAAGCAGGGTGTCTCCGCGATTGTGACTACCACGGGCAACAAAGCCTGCCACCTTATCTTACGCGGCGGGAAATCAGGACCGAACTATTCCAAAGAAGATATCGAGGCTGTCACTGAAAACCTCAGAAAGCTAGAACTACCTGAGCAGGTGATGATCGATTGTTCTCACGGAAATTCGAACAAAGATTTCCGCAATCAACCAAAAGTTGCCGCTGAGCTCTGCGAGCAAATGGCAAGCGGCTCTCAGGCAATCGCCGCGATAATGATCGAATCGAATTTGGTTGAGGGAAATCAAAAGATCTCTGACAACATGACTTATGGACAATCAGTAACTGATGCTTGCATTGATTGGCAGACAACAGAGGAGGTCTTAGAGAGTTTTTCAAAAGCCGTTCAAGCACGCCGTTTAGCAACCCGCTAAGCAGAGCTGTAGCAAAGCCCTCGGAGGCCTTTTTCTGGGATTGATTGAGATCCCGCTCAAAGAACAAGGTTCCCAACAAAAAAGCTCTGCTCCGAATGATCGGAACAGAGCTTAATATTAAGAAGTTTCGGCTTATCGTGAGTAGAGTTCAACAATGAGCTGAAGATTGACTGGTGAATCTACATCTTCCTTCTCAGGGAGACGCGAAACCACACCTTCCATTTTCTCCCGATCAAGGGTAAGCCAGTCTTGGAGGGGAACCGACTGAGTTAAGTCGAGCATCCGAAGCCCAAGCTGCTGTGAGGAAGCCCGCTCACCGATCTGAACAACATCGCCAGCGCGCACTTGATAAGAAGGAATATCCAGTTTCTTACCATTCACAAGAACGTGCCCGTGGTTAACAAGCTGCCTTGCAGCTTGGCGAGTATTGCCAAATCCGAGACGGTAACAAACGTTATCGAGACGGGTTTCGAGCAAGAGAAGCATTGTGTCACCTGTGATACCGCGGCGGCGAGATGCCTCTGCATAATATCCACGGAACTGCTTTTCTAAAACGCCGTAAATGAACTTGAGCTTTTGTTTCTCACCAAGTGCGATCGCGTAATCAGACTTTTTTCTACGTCCCGAGCGCAAACCATGGGGGCCTGGAGGGTAATTACGACGCTCTAAAGCCTTCGAAGGTCCAAAAAGAGGAACTCCAAAACGACGGTTAATTTTATCTTTGGGGCCAGTATAACGTGCCATTGATTCTAATCTTTCCTTTAAATGTTTTGAAGAACTTAGACACGACGTGCCTTCTTAGGACGGCAACCGTTGTGAGGAATTGGTGTCACATCAAGAATTTCGTTGACTTCGATTCCTACTCCCTGAACCGCGCGGACTGCAGACTCACGTCCAGCGCCCGGCCCCTTTACTCTCACTGCAACCTCTTTGAGTCCATGAGACATGGCCTGACGGCAAGCATCCTGAGAAACGACTTGGGCAGCGTATGCAGTGCTCTTACGAGACCCTTTGAAGCCCATCTTACCAGAAGAGGACCATCCGATCGTGTTTCCACGCTCATCAGTGACCGTAACTGTCGTATTGTTGAAGGTCGCAGTAATGTGAACGATACCCTTCGTAACATTCTTACTCTTCTTCGACTTGTGAATCTTGACTTTGTCAGGATCCTCTTCACCGAGAAGCTCCGCGAAAATATCGCGCTTCTTCTCTTCCTTCGGTGCCGAAGTTTCTTCAACTTCGGTGCTTTCACCCTCAACAGAAGCATCATCTTCAGAAGCTTCTGGAGCTGCTTCTTCAGCAGCCGCCTCAGGGGCTGGAGTTTCCGGAGGGGTCACTGCCTCAGCAGAAACGACCTCGGTCTCCTCATTTTTGTTTTCTTCTTCAGCCATTTTTTTTGGAATGAAATTCTCTTTTAAGACAACGAGTCCACTTACTTAGCGACACCAACTGTCTTACGCTTACCCTTGCGAGTCCGAGCGTTTGTGCTTGTCCGCTGGCCGCGAACCGGAAGACCCCTCTTGTGGCGAATTCCACGGTAGCAATTAATCGAAGAAAGGCGCTTCATCTGAGCCTGTTTTTCACGACGCAGGTCACCTTCGATTAAGATTCCTTCATTTTGAATCACTGTCGCGATCTTGACGAGCTGCTCCTCGCTGAGCTCACCAGTACGGATATCGGGATCTACGCCTGCATGCTCAAGAATCTTAGAAGCAGTCGGACGACCGATTCCAAAGATATAAGGAAGAGAGGCCTCGATACGCTTCTCATTAGGGATGTCTGTGCCGAAAAGTCGTGCCATGGTTTTGAATAATGAAAGGACCCACTCAAGGACGGAATGTCATCGTGCGGGGACGGGTTCTGTATCAGAGTTCTTAGCTCTGGCAAGAGGAAACCGGCATTTTTGATCGAGTTTTCCTCATTTCCTTAAAGATTCTTAACGATCAAAAGCGAACCTCAGTGAATCGGAGGTGTTTTTGAGCCTTTGCGAGACCAATTTGAAAGAACCCAACCCCCTCGTGAAAGTCTCATTTTCAATCAATTAGCGCTATTTGAACTCAAACCTGAGTGAGAAAATACCAACGAGTGCTTTCTGACTCACCGCAAATCTAACTTTTAGCGAAAAAATGGTGCGCGCGAGAGGAATCGAACCTCCACGGGGTTGCCCCCACATGAACCTGAATCATGCGCGTCTACCAATTCCGCCACGCACGCGAACGGCGAAAAGAAATCAGCACCCTGCTCTCTTGGCAAACAAATTTGATTTCTTATTTACCAAGTTTGTGGCTCAGTTGCCCCAGATCATGAAGATTCTGATCACTGCTGGCCCCACAAGGGAACCTCTAGACCCCGTTCGCTATCTCACCAATCGTTCTTCTGGAAAAATGGGTTATGCCCTTGCGGCTGCTGCAGCAAAAAGAGGACACTCTGTTTTACTGATTTCTGGCCCAACTCATCTTGAGTTACCCAGTGGCGTTGATTTTTTACCTGTCGAAACTGCTCGAGACATGCATCAAGCAGTCAGCTCACAGATTAACCGTTTCGATATTGCGATTCTTGCTGCGGCGGTTGCGGACTATTGCCCTGCAACTTACTCAACCGAAAAAATCAAAAAGAATGATGCGGAATTCTCAGTTCAATTCGTCAAAACCAAAGACATTCTTGCCGAGGCCCGCTCGGTGATGAATTTCCAAGGAACTCTCGTAGGCTTCGCGGCAGAATCTCAGAATCTCGAAACCAATGCTCGAGAGAAGTGTCTCAATAAGCAGTGCGACTTGATCATTGGAAACGACATTTCTCGCAGTGATATCGGATTTGACTCTTCGGAAAACGAAGTTCTTCTCGTCTACCCCGATCGCTCTGAACCCCTCCCTAAGGACACCAAAGAGCACCTTGCATTTCATTTAATCGAGATCATTGAGGATCTCCAAAGTTAAGCTCTCCCCCCTCGGTTAAGATGAGCTCATAACTTCCTCGCTTCTACTGAGAATCTCTTCATAGTTCGCCTGTGACCGAACTTGAAACTGCAGTGTTCGCTGCCAAAGAAGCCGGAAAACTCCTCCGACACAACTTTCACGCTCCCAAAGAAGTTGACGAGGCCCTGCATCACGATCTGAAGCTTGCACTCGATAAAGAGTCTCAAGATCTCATTACAACAATCCTGCTCCAGCAGTTTCCAGATCACGCAATTTACGGAGAAGAAGGTCTCGCTGGAGATCAAACCTCAGAACATCAATGGATCGTTGATCCAATCGATGGAACGGTGAATTTCTTTTATGGGATTCCTCACTTTTGTATTTCGATTGCCAAAAGGGTGAATGAAGAAATCGTTCTCGGCGTCATCTACGACCCGATGATTGATGAACTCTGGACTGTCGAAAAGGGACAAAAGCCTCAGCTCAATGGCCAGCAAGTTGCAGTCAGCAATCGAGATCAACTCGAAGAGTCCATTCTATTTGTGGGCTGTGGCAAAGACGAAGAGGCTCTCCAAACAGGACTTGAACGCTTTAAAAAGGGCTCTCTTCGCGCTCGCAAAATGCGCATGATGGGTTCGGCTGCTCTGGGAATGGCCTACATCGCCAGTGGTCGTCTCGATGCTTATATTGAATCACGGATTTCCTTATGGGATATTGCCGCAGGAAAGCTCATGATTGAAGCCACAGGGGGGAAAGTCACCCTCACCCCCCACGATAACAATCCAGATGTCTACTCCATCGTCGCCTCCAACGGAAAAATTCCCATCGAAGAAATCTTATGATAAGAACTGGTATTGGATATGACGTGCACCAATTTGCAGAAGGTCGGGCGTTAATTATTGGAGGCGTTGAGATTCAACATACTCATGGTTTAGAGGGTCACTCTGATGCCGACGTTTTATCCCACGCAATCGCTGATGCCATTCTTGGCGCTCTTGGACTCCCAGATATTGGCTATTATTTTCCGCCAGGAGAGCCCGGCTGCAAGGACATCTCATCACTGCGCATTCTCGAAAAATGTCAGTCTCTATGCGAAGAATCAGGTTATACGATTTTAAATATCGACTCATCCCTCGTTGCCGAAGCACCCAAAGTCCTGCCATACGCTAGCAAGATGAAAGAGGCCATCTCGTCTTCCCTGAAGCTCACACCATCTCAAATCGGCATCAAAGCAACGACAAACGAAACGATGGGGTTTGTGGGCAGGCACGAAGGTATCGCAGCATTTGCGACAGCCTTGATCGCCAAGACAGCTTGGTGCCAGTCGTTGAAGCTTTAGGGCGATTTAAAGCGGCAAATCGTAACTCCGTCCGGCCTTACCCTCCCTCCAATGAAGGAAGGCACGATTGACAACAGAGTAACCACCAACGGTGGGGTAATCGCCCGTAAAATACCAGTCGCCTGAAGATTGACTAATTGATCGGTGCAGGTTTTCAACTGAGAGAAAGATCACTTCCACCTCTCCATGCCAATCAATATCCTCAGGGGTAACGATCCTCGCAATTTCCGCTGAAATATCCTCGTCACTAAAAGGTGAATAGAGCTTTTTGACCGCATTGAGTCTTTCTTCTCGAGGTTTCTCCATCTCCCTGAGGCAATCCTGGTAAACTTCATCGATCAGACTTGCCTGACCACTGCGCTCAAGAAGATTGATCGTTGCTTGGAAGGCAATAAACTTTCCCATTTCGGACATATCGATGCCATAGCAATCAGGGTATCGAATCTGGGGAGCAGTCGAGCAGATCACAATTTTCCCCGGCTTAGTCCGCGCAAGAATCTTAAGGATCGATTGCTTTAGAGTTGTTCCCCGAACAATGGAATCATCGAGAACAACCAGAGATCCTCCCTCAGGCACGACACCATAGGAA
>Ga0181590_10001474_pt1 | contig 19861 bp, 13 predicted proteins | sample 071ome_34_FD_132446 | JGI IMG/M metagenome (GOLD analysis project Ga0181590, IMG submission 132446) | Coastal salt marsh microbial communities from the Groves Creek Marsh, Skidaway Island, Georgia - 071411BT metaG (megahit assembly) | ecosystem: Environmental > Aquatic > Marine > Intertidal...
ATTTTCTAATAACATATCTTCATTTTTCTTTATACTTTCCTTTATATACTTATTTATATATGATACATAATCTTTCTTAGATTTAGAGTTTGACATATTTATAAAAATATTATTTAATTATTTAATTATTTTATTATGATATAAAAAATTATAATTAATTCTTATATCATTAATTTATCTTTACATTTAAATATACTAAAAGGTTTTTTCTTATTTTTTCTTCTTATTTCTTTCGTTATAAATATAAATTATTATTCTTTTTCTTTTTTTTAATTATTATATTTATATAATTGAACTTATTTTATTAGTAAAAATAAAGCAAATAAAGCAAATAAAAAAAAATGATTAATTATATGTTATCTATATTTGTCGCGCAGGCGACGACAGAAAGGCACTTACAGCAACCTAGAAAAACTAGGTCATGGGTTCGAATCCCATTACGGTCCTCAAGGGGGTCGTATAGCTCAGTGGTAGAGCACGTTTCCACTAATTGTGTTCTGTTAATTGTCGTCGCTTGTGCGACCGAGGAGCGTCTAATAAGGTCACTTACAGCAAATTCTAGTTAACGACTTGAACTTGCCTTCAATAACCGGAACAACTGTGATCTGTTGAAGTTAGACAAAATTTTTTTATGTTATTTTTTTATAATATGTATATATATTGGACTCCCTCTAAATAAATTATATATAAACAGTACTAAGCTTTCATACTTATTTAACTCATTTAATTCATATATTTCATATTCAACTTAAACCATCTTTTAATGTATTTGATAAATATAATTTTGAACATTGTTTATTATCAGAACAATTGAAAAATAACTTTATAGACAATGATAATAGTAATAAATTTAAAGATAAAAATCAATAACAATATATTTGCTCTCATATTTTATTACATATCACTGAAATAGTTCAAAGACATAAAAAAGACATTCATCTTATAATGTCGTCAAAGATGTAAATAGAAATATTGAAAATTCGCCTAGAATGTCTTCATAATACAAAAAAAATGCTTAATATTTTATTATTTTTATATACCTAATTTGAAGAATATTTCTTCAATTATAAAATATGGAATTTATTACAGATACTTCAAATTCATTTGATAAAACTATTGGAAATGTTCTTCACGATACTTATGGAAATCATGGAATTGAAATGTTTAATAATTTAACAGAATATTTCTTAAAGGATTTAAAAGTACATGATACTATTTTACAAAATACTAATTTTCCAGAAAATGTAACTATGAAGATTATGAAATATTATTCTAAAGATATTAAAAATGATAAGTATTTTAAACATCCTTTTAATTTAGAATGTATTAAAAGAAATAATTATAATATCCCTTCATTTTGTTTTGTAGGTTTAAGAAAATATAAAGACATTGATAAATCTGATATTGAATATTTAAATTATATGAAACACAAATATGATTCTACTATTGTTGTAAATAATGAGAAATATATTCTTATGTATATTCATAAATATGATAATTATGAATGTAGAGTTCATGATTATAATGATATATTAAATAGACAACATCCATATTATCAATTTTATCAAAATTTACTTGTATATTTTGATTTATGTATAGATAAGATGTATGGTAAAGTTGCATTCTCAAGTACACATTTATATTTCAATAAAAATGGTGAAAAACTGAATAATTTTATTACTTATACTTTTAAAAGAGGTATGGGTTCTTTAAAAAATATTAGAAGAATGACATTATTATAATTATATTAAATTTAAATTTAATTTTTTTATTTATAATTAATAATGAAACTTAATTAATTGTTATATTTAATTATAAATAATTATAAATAATTATAAATAATTATAAATAATTATAAATAATTATAAATAATGTCTAATGATAATGATTTTGAAAATGATAACAAACTAGTTAAACAATATATTACACATATAACTGATTCGGATTCTTTATCATTCTTATTTAATAAATTGTTCTTAGATTATTTTAAACAAAATAAATCTATTTCCTTATACTTTATAATTTTTGCTATTACATTATGGGCTGTTAAAATCTTTTTATTTGATACATTAATTTCTGAATTAACTATGAATATTACTAAAAAAAATTCAATTTCAATTATTGCTAAATTAATCGCAATTCTTATATCTATTAAATATTTTATTGAATTTTTAGCATATTCTGTTAATAATCTTGTATCAGAAATATTACCAGATTATAATACATATATAAGAAATATTACTATTCATCAACTATATTATAAATTTTATGATAATCTAAATATTACTATTTCATATACTACTTTCTTACAAATTTTATTTGATTTATGTTATTATTTACGTCATATTATGTTATATTTTCTAAGTGATTTTATTATTATTATTATAGCATTAATCATTAAATTAATATTTATGTATTCATTACATAAAACTTTATTTTATATTACTTTAGTTGGTATTATATTTTGTAGTTTTATTGTATATTATTATTCAAAAAATATTATAATTAATAGTTCTAATCGTTCAAATGCTATTAATAAAATTAATAAGAAAATACATAATAACTTTGAAAATTTAATCAATATATATGTAAATAACAAAACGCAAGATGAAGTAAAAAAAACTCAAGATTTAGAAAAAAACTTTCATAATAAATTTAAATGTCAATTAAAATCAGTTAATATATTTTCAGCAAATATAAATATGTATTTTACAATTTTATTTACTATTATTGTAATATCCGCACTTTATTTATATAAAATAAAAGAACTATCTTCTAAACAATTTATTACATTATTAATTATATCAAATACTTATATTGAATTTTTATCAAGTACTGTTAATTCTATTCCATCTACATTTTTAGTACCTTTTGGAACTTTAAATAACTTTTATAATATACTTGTATTTTTATTTAGCAATGATATAATTAAAGCAAATCCTGATAAATATAACTATAAAAATAAAAGAACAGTTAATAAAATAAAACACTGGAATGTAGCCATTGATAATTTATCTTTTAGATACAATCCCAACTCTAAATATATATTTAAAAATTTTAATTATAATATAGATTTTACTGATTTTATTTTAATTAAAGGTAAATCAGGTGTTGGTAAAAGTACTCTTGCTAAAATATTACTTGGATTATTTAATAATTATGAAGGAAAAATATATATAGGTGATATAGATATACAAACTATTAACTTACATTATTTAAGAAATAATATTACTTATGTTACTCAAAATAATTCATTATATAATATATCTATTCTTGAAAATATGAAATATGGTAATAATGTTAGTGATGAAAAAGTTATTTCACTATTAAAAAAATATGGATTCTACAATCTATATAATAAATTAGATAATGGATTAAATACATTATATAATAATGGAAATAACCAATTATCTTATGGTATGACTAAAATTATTTTATTAATTAGAGGAATATTACGCGATTCTAATATATTAATATTTGATGAACCAACAAATGGATTAGACCCTAATACTAAAAATAATTTTATTAAATTATTAAAATCAATTATTAATACTAAAACAGTTATGATTATTACACATACAGAAGATTTTAAAGAACTTAATTATAAAGAAATTAAATTATAAAAATAATTATTTTTTATGAAAGATTTATATAGGTATTTATATAAGCGTTTATAGAAGATTTTATATAGGTATTTATATAAGCGTTTATTGAATATTTATATAAATCTTTGTAAAATTATTCAATTGAATAATTTTTCTTAAAAATTACTGACTATTATACAAAATTTTATATAAAATTTCCATAGAGAATTTTCCGCGATTTTTTTGCTTTGTATTTTTAACTTATTTTATCAATTATTTATTACATTTTTTATCAACTAAAAATATCGCGCAAATTGTGAGCGAAGCGAACCTAAACTAATTTAGCTGAAGGGGGTTTTGGGGGAAAAGCTTGCGCTTTTGCTCTTGTGAGCGAAACAAAGAGTTCCCCCACTATATAAGTATATCACTAAACATATCTTCTAATAATAATTTATTATCCAAATAAGTTTTCTTTCTCTTTCCATCCATATATTTTCTAAAATGTTTTGAAAAACTTAAATATAACGGTATATCCTTTGATTTATAGATAAACTGATAAACAACTAATGCTTCCTTCTGATAATATTTTAATATATCTACTAAATTACCACCATATTTAATAGTATACATATCTAATATATGACGTGTCTTTATATAATTGATTAATACCATTAAAAATACATTATATACCTTATTTATACTATTTAATAATTTTATCATATCATTCAATTTATCATTTTTTATACCCTTTTTATTTACAAATAATTCCTCATTTTCATCATATAAAAATTCACTAAATAAATTAAAGAAATAAATGTATATCATTATCTCATAGCTATTATATAATTTATTATTTATCTTTTTTAATCCTTTATACCTATTTTTTATTAAAGATAAATCTATATCCGTTTTTATTATTGATGTTATCTCATAAAAACATTCTATTACTATCTTATATGTTAAATAATATTCGTCAAAATTATTATCTTTAATTAAAGTATCATTTATCATTTTAGGATTAACTTCACCATCTATTAAACTTTGGTCAAAATCAATCATATATGGTGTATATTTAGATTTGCTTATCTTATATTCTATACTATGATATTTAAATATCTTATTTTTATATTTCTCAGATTTTACTATTAAGATATTTCCTAAATGTAAATCATTATGTAAAAAATTTGGATAATAATCCTTGATTTTTAATAAAACATAATATTGCTCTAATAAAATCTTTAATATTTCATCGCTTTTTAAACTACCTAAGATTTCACTAAATTGGTTTCCATTAATCCTTTCCATTCTATATATTCCCATTAATTCATTTGAATACTTTCTATTATCAAATACAGACTTTAATTTAGGAATTACATTTTCTTTATTTAATAAATCACTTTTCTCTAATAAATTAATAATTTCATAACCCTTATATCTATTATAATTATAAACTTTTAATATTGGTAAATTTAAAGATTTGTTACTCTTATTTATTTCATTTAACTTTCTTAATACGTTATATTCATAATATGAATAAGTTTTACTATTATTTATATTATTAGTATCATTTAATAATATCTTATAAATATATTCACCACTTTTATTTCGTACTACTAATGGATATCCAGCTATACCTATATTATCATTACTTAAAACATTTATATTATTATAATTTGTAAATAAATTATTATTTATTTTATTATCTTTAAATATTACAGATAATTTTTTATTTGGATATAATATATTTCCACCTTTTTGATTTTTCATTATTTACAAATATTTATTATTTTTTATTACATATTATTATATTATTATATTTTATTTTTTTTATATTTAATTTCAAATTATTTTAATTTTTCCTATATTTTTTCTATATTTTTATCAGTATATCTTTCAAATATAGTTGATGATTGCTTTCCTAATTCTTTATTTGTTTTTATAAATTTCGTAAATAGAGTTTGCATTGATTTATTATCTAGAAATATTTTATTATTATCTATATTATTATAGATTGTTTTGATTTTTTTTTCCGATAATTTCTTATAGATTTCATTGACCTTATCGTTAAATATTTCAAATTTATGATCATTGTTTAAAATATTTATTGTAGCATTATTTGATATAATTGTTTCTAATATTTTCTTATACTTTTTATTTATTAAATAATCATCTAAAAATATATTAAATATTTTTATTTTTTTATTAAAATAATTTATTGAACTATATTTTTTATTATGATTTTCCTTATAATCAGTCATTAATATACGAGCAAATTTACCATTTATAAAAATATTAAAAAATGGTATATAATTGATTATTTTAGATAAATGATTTATTAATGATTTGATATCATTTAAATCTTTTATTAATTTTTTTACTTCCTTAGTTATTTTTATATTACCATCAAAAAATTTTACATAATCTTTTATTTCTTTTTCACTAAAATCTTTACTTATATCTCCGAAAAAAAATAAAGCTTTCATCAATATTATTATATTATATTTATTTAATATTTCATAATTTTGTGTAGAACTATTACGAAAATTATTCATTATTGTTGATTTCAAAATTAATATTGATGAATTGATTTTTATTCCATTACATATTGTTAAAATATCATCAAATATATTAAAATATTCATAAAATAAATACTTATAAAAACCATTAATTATATATAATATATCATAATTATTATCTTTATGATTATATAATTCTTTTTTAAAATGTAATTTTATTCTTCTATTTTCCAAATTATTTATATTTGATTTATCAAAATCTATTATTTTTATTATTCCACTATTTAATGTTATTTCATATTTTGTATTCCATAATTCATATATATTACTTTTAAAATTATTTATATAACTATAATCTACTAATATATTATTTAAATGAATATCATTATGTTGAAATTCATTATATACCCTATTAATTACTATTAAAGTATATAAACATTGAAATAATAATGAAAGATAGTTAGATTTATATTCTAGTTCTTTATTATTTAATAATATTTGTAAATGTTTTCCTAATGTATTACCTTCTACCCATTCCATTTCAAATACAGATATGTTATCATTCACTATCCATTTATATATATGGTAATCTTTCGTCTTAATTTCTTTTAAACTATTTTGATTAAATTTATCTTTCAATAACTTATAAGTTTGATTTATTTTATCATTATTTAATTCTAAACTTTTGTCTATGATTGAAGAAGTAAATAATGATGAACTAGAACTCTTTTTTTTAGTTTTATTATATAACGTTTTTATTTCTTCTAAAAATTTCTTTTTGCTACAATTATAATAATTTAAAGGACGGATTATATTATTTGTTATCTTTTTATCTACTAGATTATATAATAAATTGTTTAATATATATTCATAATAATTACTTGTTTGATAATCATTTATTTTATTTTTAATAATATCAGAATATAAATTTACTTTGATAAAGATATTATTACCACTTTTTAATTTAATTAATATTGGAACTCCTATTACACCATGTTGATTTATATCTAATACATTTAAATTAACATATTTACCAAATTCAGTTTCACACGATTTTTTTGATATATCTTTTTTTATTTTTTTCTTATATTCTCTTAATTCATTTTTTATATATCTTGATTTATCTTTATCTTCTAAATCTTTTGTTAATTTATTTGATATATATTTAGAAATTAATGATATAGATGTTTTATCTGTGTACGACATTATTATTATTTATCATATTATTATTTATATGATATATTAAAAAATAAATTTATTTTTTTATTTATATTTTATTTTCTTACTACTTTATCATAAGTTTGAGATAATCCATAGTCTAAAAATTCAGAACTTTTAGTCAATAATAAGTTTTGTCCATATGTTAAAAATCCTAATGTTATTGCACTTATTACTATGATACTATAATAATACATTACATCTAAATTATAATTTTTAACACATTCACAACTATCTCTTATATTATTATAATATATATATACATTATAAGTCCAATATATTAAAAATCCTATATCAATAAATAATAATAATTTTAAAAATTTATCATAATATCCTATATATGAATATTGTTTATTATAAATTAATATATATGTAATGATTAAAAATATCATTAAATATATTTTGAATATTGAATAACTGTATATATATTTTAATTCATCATCATTTATACCACATACACAATCAGCATCAGTTATTTTATTATAAAATACATAACTATTATAATGTAAAAATATTTGAATACATATACTAATTAATATATAAATTAAATATTGACGATTTATTGAACGTTTTAAATCAATATATGATACACGAAAAGGTATTTTAGTACTTATTACTTTTAATAAATTATTTAACATTTTATTTTATTTTATTTTCATTTAATTTATTTATTATAATTAATTAATTATAATATTTTTTATTGAAATTATTATGTCTATAAATTCTTTCTTATATTTTTTATTCATATTATTTATAATATCATTATTAATATTTCTCTTTTTCAATAGAAATATTACCTTTTATCAACTTATCAGTAGTACAATCTTTTTATTCTTAATATTATTTATTATAATCATTATCTTATTTCTAATGAATTTAATTAGAAGAAAAAAAGAAGAAAATTATGAAGAATATATCATTTAATTATTATAACAAAGAAATATGACAAATTATTTTAATTTTATTTTAATGTTATTTTTTTTCAAATATTTGATAATATGTGAAATCTTTTGAATGTGGTATTTCATAATAATCAATTGAATTAAATTTACTAAAAAGTTTTTCCCAATCTCTTTTTCCACGAAATTTAGAATAATAAGTCTTCATATAGACACTATATGTCATACTTTGACTTAATACTGTATCATATAACATATGTTCTAAATCAATTAAATATTTCTTTTTATCTTCGTTTTCATAACAATTATGTTCTTTTAATAAAATAATGCCTTTAGGATTTAAAAGTTTATAAAAAGTAGATATATATTCTTGCAATTTATCATCTTTTATATGATGTAATACATGCGATACAATTATTAAATCAAATTTTCTTTTAACTTCATTTAACTTATCGGGGTATACATGTATCACATTTTTATTCATTTTACTTTCCCAATCTATGCCAGACCAACTTGTAATATCAGATACATACACATTTTCTTTTTTTAAATTTAATAATTTACCTACATTATGTACTATATTTCCATCACCTCCTCCAAAATCTAATACACAATTAAATTTCTTTTCTTTTATTTTTTTAGAATATTTTAATCGATTAACTAATCCTTTTGCTTTAGATATTGCTATTGCTTCTGAATAAAGTTCTTTATCTAATCCAAAATCTCTTTGAACTTTTCTTAAATTATTTATAGTTTTATTTAAATCATCATTATTATAAGCTTTGGAAATTATATCCAATGTATATTCTCCAGATTTATGAAATATTTCATAGATATATTTCTTTACAAATTCATGCCATTCATTACTATCTTTTTCAAGATGATATACTTGTTTTAAATCTAATTGGGTGTTTTTTGTTTCCTTAAAATATGACATATTTTAAGATAAATTTTATATTAAATGTATATAAATTTTATATATATTACTAATAATGTATATAAATATTTTACCTTTTAAGTCATTTTTTTTAATATATTATTAAAAAATGATATAATATTTATATAATATTTATATAAAATTTATATAAAATTTATATACAATAAATATAAGATATATCTGTTAAATATAATATATTAATTTATTCGATAAATGACTTTATCACTAAAAGAATTATATAAATATAATGAGAAATTTAAACCAAATTTCTTTATTTATACTGATGGTGGATGTATTAATAATGGAAAACTTAATGCTGTAGCAGGTTATGGTATTCATTATTCTAATAATCATTTAAATGATATTTCGGAACCTATTATAGGTAAAGAACATACAAATAATATTGCTGAATTAACTGCCTTAATTGTAGCTATTAAATCTATTATTTATAATATAAATAAATATAATTATACTTATGCATTATTTACTGATAGTGAATATGCCTTAAGAGTTATATATACATTTGACAAAACATATGGTACTCGTATCAAAAAAAATAAAGAAATTCCCAATTTATCACTTGTTTTAGAATTACATAATCTTTATGAAACATATAAATCAAATATTAATATTTATCATATTGATGCACACACTGGTAAAACTGATATTCATTCATTAGGTAATGAAAAGGCAGATGAATTAGCTAAACAAGGTATATATAAATCATTAAAATTTAGTGAATATATAGAAATGAAAAATAGAAAACAAGATGAAAATAAGCATATCAAAAAAATATATATCAAAGTACAATATACTCAAAAAAATATTGCTAAAAATTTAGGCGCTTTATGGGATAAACATCAAAAATCTTGGTATTTTAATGAAACATTAAATGATAATAATAAAAAAAAATTATTAGAATTATTTGGTTAAAATATTATTTAATATATTTTTTATATAGATTATAAAAAAATGATTTTTTTCATATTATTATCATTTACCGTTGCCATTTTGGCACAAGGAAAAAACTGTCTAATGGAGACAGCACTGACACAAAGAGGATGGTTAAAACCACTCTTTGCGAGTGGAGAATTCTCACCAGTTGTAAAGAATATGGCCAAGGATGTGTCAGGGGAGACAGATGCAGATGTCAATAAAAACAATCTACTTGTAGATTTGTTCTTCATGTTGGTCTCGATCATAGAAGGAAGTAGTGATGGAGATCAACTCTTGAAACAAAACGACATCATAAAGACGCTTACTACACGGGTAGACGTCTTCTTGATCGAGTTGAAGAAATACGTGAAATCTTCGGATTTCCCGAAAACTTATACGGAGCCGTACATCCCTACCACACTTGAACTAGTGAGATTGATGTATCAATCTGCAGTCTTAGAAAACACGAAAGGAGATGAAAAGCGTCCCCGTGAAGAAAGAGTGAAGGCTCTGTTATCCAATCTAAATGACTGGATCAATTGGACACAATCCAAAAAACCAAAGGGGGGAAATATGAGATTGTGCTACACAGAGTTCCTCTCGGAAGCTGTGTTAAGGGTGATGAGTCCCCTCATTTTAGTGGGATAGTGGGAAAGTTGTGTAGGACATAACAAACACACACGCACACGCATGCACAGCTACCCAAAAGAAAAAAATTTTTTATATTTTTCCATACAATATTCTTCCATTAATTCATCATTATCATTATTTATATTTTTTGAACTATATAATATATTTTATTATTTAATATTATAATTATTTAAGCAAAGATAATTATAATATTAAATAATTTAAGGCTACAAAAAAAAAAATGATTTTTTTTATATTATTATCATTTACCGTTGCCATTTTGGCACAAGTACAATAAGGAGAACAGGATCAATGGTTCAATTCATCACCAGATTAGCGCCGAGATTAATGACCAGGAGGGAAATTGAAGAATTACGTGGAGAAGCAAATAATTTAGGACCCGATTTTTTAGTCGGGATTCCTTGCGTGATCCATAACAAGGACGGAGAATCCGTTGGGATATACCAGCGGTTCTTTACGATGGAGTTGTGGCATGAGCTCCACTTAGCCGGACTCTGTGTAGAAGACATTCTACATCAGGATGCGGACCTCCGAGATTCTCTTGCGAACATGCCAAGGGAACGCCTTCTCACTTTCATGGAGATTGTAGATCAGCACGGCTACTGCTGTGATGAGCACCAAGGAGAGGGTGATGGGGAACGGTGCTTTGCCCATGTGCGCAACTTCAAGCGGCGTCTCAGAGAGGCGCTCGCGCTACAGGAAGCACCGTGAGGAGCATGCGCATTAAGATAAAATCAATATGAGGAGAATGCACAGAAGTACAGTCAGAGTTTTGCAGTTTCGCATACAGGGCGAGCTGCGATAAAAGCTCAAAAAAATTTTTTTATTTTAATATTTTATTTTTTAATAATATTATATAATTTATTTTATTTTTTTATATATACATCTTCTATATAAACTTAAATATGTAAATAATTCTTCATGAATATTAAACATATCTAAATTTTTAGGTAATTGTTTTGAACCTTTGTTTAAATCTTCATCATTCACTTCTTTATTTTTTTTACTCTTTTCATATTCATAAATTTTATCAAAATCATAAAAATTTTCTATTTCTTTATCTTCATATTTTTTATCATGTCTTTCAAATTCTTTAAAATCATCTTTCTCCAATTTACGGAATCCATATGAATTCATTTTACTATCAAATAATTCAAAATCTACTAAATATTCAGTAAATTCTTTTCCAATTGAATGGAAATAATTCACTATTTCTAATCCATAATTATTTTTAGGTTCTTTTATATCATATTTCTTATAATTTTTTCTTATATTCCATACTATTTTATCATTTACTTTTCCAGATACTTCATTATTATTTCCTAATAATTTATCAACTAAAATACCATTCATAGTAGAACCAATAAAGTATCCACCTTCTTTTAAATTATTTGATATATTTTCAATGAAATTATTTAATGTGATTTCATCTTTAAACATATAATGCATTGCAAATTGACAACTTACAACATCAAATTTATTACGATTTATTACATTATTATATGGTATAAGAGCACGATAATCATTTTCTAAATCTTTTGTTGGAATTTTTCCAAATATTACATCAATAAAATAATTGTTATTAATATTTGCTGATTTATATTGGATCTTTTTATCAATTTTATTATTATTAGTATTATTAATTAAATCATCTTTAATAATATTTTTTAATTCTTCTTCTACCATACTATCTTTTTGAATTTTCTTAAAATTTTTACCCATATCACCAACAATATATAAGAATTTATTTTCTGGTAATTTATTGATTTTTTTTCCATAACTACCTTTTACATTTCTACGATTCCTTCCTAACTCTTCTAAATAACGTAAATAAGCACTATCTACCTGTTTTCCACTATAAATATTATTAACACTTATATCAATTCCTAAAATATATTTAAAATTTTCAATTTGTTTATACATACCTCCTCCTCTTCCACTTGCTAATTCCAATAAACGATAATCATCTTTTCCTTTTTTAAACATATCATACATTGGTTTTGTCCCATATGTATTTTGAAATTTCTTAAATAATGTTACTTCATTACTTATTTCTAAATTTCCACTATAATAAGTTTCATCTATATTATGATTAATTTCAACTTTCGTTTGACCTCTTATCATATCTTCAGATATTGGATCGTAAATTAAATTCATAATAGTTTTTACTGTTGATGAATAGTCATTTGCTGTATTACTTATATTTTTTGATTTATTATATAAATTGGTTTTATCCCATCTAATACGTCTTGGAATCCATTTTCTTTCTGTTTTATCTTTATTTAATTCACATAAGCATTCAACAATCATATTATTTTTAATTTCTTCATGATCATCTAATGTATATGATTTATTTTTTTCATCCGTTTCAAACATACCATAATCAAAAATTTTAGAAATATAATTTCTTTTATGACTATCAAACCTTTCACGTTTATTCGCATAAATTAAAGTTAATGGATCTAAATATTCTAATTCATTATATCCAACACATAATGCAAATTTATTTTGTCCTTTATTTGTTTGATATCCTTGAAATTTAACCAAAAAATCAATTGTATTTTCTTCTTCTGGTTTCCATTTATAAAATATAATTGATTTATCATTTAAATTATCAAATTCCTTATCTGGTGTAAAAATTATACCATCTATATTATAATCATAACTTATTTTCTTACTCAATACATCATTTGCACTTGTAAAAATAGAATTTTTTCCATATACAAAATTCTTAACACGGATTTCTATATTACTATTATTTTCTGTTATATTATTTATAAATTTATGCATATATGCTAATCTGCTATCTTCATTTATACTTTTCTTTTCTGTTTTTTTTATACTTTCCTTTATTTTTTTGGTCTTTTTTGTTTTAGAATTATCTTTTCCTCCTCCAACTACTATATTTGATAATCCTTCTTCTGGATTCTTATTGGGATTATGACCACCTTTTATTTCAGACATATTTACTAATTTTTTCATATAAATATCATCATTATCATATTTATATATATCATAAATTAAATATAATTCCTTATATTCATTTCCAAAATTTGTCTTAACAAATTCACCTTCTAAAATACAATTATCAACTTTACATTTACATTTAATCTTATTTAAATTAAAATTCTTATCCATCAAATAAATCTGTTTATTATATACTATTAACATATTAGTTTCACCATCGGCCTTTTCTGTTACCGTATATCCTTCTAAAATATTAGGTACTCCTAATATATTAATTATATTTTCTTTTGCCAATGTTCTTGCTTTTACTAATCCAAAAAATTTATTTTTTCTTTCCTTTATATCATCATATGATATATTGTTATATAATATAGATAAATAATGATGTCTTACATTCTTTATCTCTTCTGAAGTAATTAATGTTTGGGTATTTTGTAAGATTTTTAAAATATTTCCTATTAATACAAATTGTTCTTTTATTAAATTATTAACTAATGTTTCAATTTTACTATTTGAATTTAATTCATTAGTATTTATTTTATTATGATCTAATTCAATTTCAATTTCATATACTTCACCTTTATTAAATAAATCAGATTCAATTAAAGATTTACCAATTACTTTATCATTATTATCATTTTGTTTTAATGTAGTACAATCTATTTTAAAATATTTATCTTCTTTTTGTAAATTATAACGATATCTATATCTATAAGCTTTCATTATATTATTATCATTTATTTCATTTAATATAAATAATTTCTCATTTTGGTCAATATCTTCTATTTCATCTTTAATATTTATTTTTAAATGATAATTATCAATATATAAACTATCCTTTAAAATTTTCTTTTCCATTTTATATTCTGAAGAAACATTTAATTTATTAGTTTTACAATACTCTAATATATCTTCTTTTTCTAAATATAAACGATATGATATTTTTGAATTATTTTTATCATTAATACTTATTATTAAAGTTTCTTCAATAGTTTGTTTATATCCATTTGACTTAAATAAATTGATAATTTTATGAAATTTTAGTTTATCCAGTGATGTTATATCATTTTTTTGATTATATATATTGTTAAATAAAATTTCATATTCATATGTTGAATTTTTTAGAGTATCTATCAAAAATTTACGAATGTCAGTAAGATTTTTTTTACCAATATCCATTTTATTTATCCAGAATTTATCCCAACAATAAATTATAGTCTTAATTAATTATATTATATATTTTATTTTTATATTTATTTCATTTTTTTTTATCTTGTATGATTATATAAAAAAATGATATAAATATTTTTAATATATTTATATTAAAAGTAAAGTAAAGTAAAGAATATATATTTATATTTAATATTATTAAATATGACAAAATTATATGAAATTATTGATTATAATAATTTAAAATATACAGATAATTTAAATATAAAGGTTAATTATTTTGAACAATCTAATATTATCAATAATAATATGGAGAATAATAAGACTAATAATATATATTCTGATTCATATTTAAATGAAATTTTAAATAATAAATTCATTAATAAAAATTCAAAAATTATAAAAAATGTTACAAAAACAATTAATAAAATAACTAAAAAAAAAAATATGACTGATATTACAGATAAAAATAAAGATAAAACTAAGGAAAAAAAAGAACATACACTTATTAAAAATAATAATGAAACACAATTAAATATTGATATTATTAAATCATATACACAAATGGATAATTTTGCTATTTTATTCAGTAATCATAAAATATCATATTCAAAAATTATAAATACAGAAAATGAATATTTAACATTATTTATAATTAATACTAAAAATAATACAATGAAATCTAAAAATCTATCTATTATTAATTATAAACAATATTTATCTGATAATAATATTCATTTAATGGTTCCTTATACTAAACTTGGAACATTAAAAATGAATGATTTATATGAAATTATACCACATTTAAATATATCAGTATATAATGAAAATGGAAAAAGAAAATTAAAAGCACAAATAATACAAGATATTATTAATTATTATGAAAAAAATTTAAATATTATACAATTAACGTATGAATAAGTTATTCTTCTTGAAAACTTACAATTAATGATTGAATTAATTCTCTTATATTAAACACATATAAACTATCAATACCATCATTAAATTTTAATATATTTTTTTTTATATATCTACGAAATAATTTAATATAGTCTTCTTTATTACCAATTATTAATGTAGATACTTTCTTTTTTTTATTATCTAATAATTTATTTGTTTCATTAATATTAATTTTTTTCTTAATATCACAATTATTAATATCAAGAGTATATAAAACATATCTTTTGTTTGCATTAAAAATAAAACCACTATATATTAAATTATGATAAGAATTTATATCAAGAAATAATTCTTCATTTAATTCACGTATCATACTCAATTTATTGGGTTCATTATTTTTTTGTGTTCCTGATATTAATAATTGAATATCATTAAAATTTTCATAACGAACACATAATATGTATTTGTCTAATATATTATTTCTATTATTAATAATATCAAAAATATTTAATAATAAATATCTTGACATAGAAATAGATAAAATTATCTTTTCAATTGTTTCTTGAATTTTACCATTCTCGTATTTTAAAACTTTCATTTTATGTAATTTATAATTATTAAAATAATTATCAATTAATATTTGTGTTCCATTCATCATTTTTGATATATCCATTTTATATAATTATGTTTTATCATAACTTTTGTACGGTATAACATTATAGTAACAAAAATATTCATTTTTTATAATCTTATAATATTAAATTAATATCAGGATTTTTAAGGCATAATTCTATTTTATTTATATCATTTTTTAATAATTTACTATATAATTCAATATTAATTAAGGCATACTTTTTAAATATTAATTTATTTTGTGTTGCTTTATTTTTAACAAGTACATTATTTAAATTATTTATTTTATCTTTTATTTCATATTCTATATCTAATATTTTATCACGATTATTTCCTAATATATTATAATTATATACTATATTTAGTTCTTTTATATATATATTTAAATACAATGATTTAAGTATTTTATTATTATTCAATATTGTTTCTTTATACATAATATTAATAATATATGCTTCAAATATATTATTTTCAAAAATTTCTGGTTTCATATATATTAATTTAATCTTTTCTAATTCACGATAATACTTTTTAATATATTTATTTTTTTTATTAATATTTTCACATATATTATCTAATTTTTCAATATATACATCTTTATTAAATTCTATTTTATTATTTAATAATTTATATAAACGATGCATTTCAATATCAATATATCTACGAATTGGTGATGTAAAATGTGTATAATATTTTAAATTTAATAATTCATGATTATATTCATTTGTATTAATTTTACCTTTAATAATCTTATATTTAGCACTTTCATTATGATAAAAGTTTAAAAATTTAATAAAATTTTCATCATTATTAATAGTTTCTATTCTATTATATTGTTTATAATTTCTTAATATACTAAAATTGAGGTTGTTATGTATAAGCTCACATATTTTATTATTTGTTAAAATCATAAAATATTCAATTATTTTATGAGTATCTATTTCATTTGATATATATGATAAGATTTTAATACTTTTAGAAACGTTATATAATGAATCATCTTGAGATATTTGAGTATTATCTAATAATTGTTGTCCTTCTTCATAACTTAAATTATGATTTACTTTAATAATACTATCATATATGAAAACATCATATAAATTACATGTTTCTTTATCAAATATAAATTTAATTGTAATCGCTAAATTATAATCATTTTGTTTATTTAAAGAACATAATTTATGTGATAATAATTTAGGTAACATTTCAATATTATTATTATTATTATAAATCGTTGTATAATTAGTTTTTGCCATTTTATCAATTGTTGAATTAAGTTTTATATATTCACTCACATCTGATATATGAATATAAATTTCATAATAATTATCATCTTCATTGCAATGAAAAGCATCATCAATATCACGACAATTTTTGGGGTCTATACTAATTATATCATGAAATAAATATTTTTTTCTATTATTTTTCATTTTATAATTTAATATTTTTTGTTTTGTTATAATATCAAACTCAAAAATTATATCCTCTTCTTCTATTGATAAGTTTGTTGAATTATTTAATTCGTATTTTTTTATTAATATTTTTTGTAATGCTTCATAATTATCAATTTCACCATATACTTCATCTATAATTCCATATGGATATAATTGTTGTGTATTCCATTCTTTGAATCCTACTGTACAATACACATTTTTCTTATATTTTTTTTTACAAGATGATGCTACTAAAAATGGTGGATATTGCTTATCTAATGGTTTAAATTTAAAATATGGTATATTACGTTTATTTACTCCATATTTTTTTAATGTATTAATTTCTAAAATTCCTCCTATTGGTGTATTATATATTTTATTATTTTCTTCTATTTTTTTTATTATTCTTTTATTTTTACAATGTTTTATATTTTGTTTATCTTCTAATTCATCATCGCTTGAATATTCACTATATATTTCGTCATCATTTTCATTATCATTTTCTACTATATTATTTTCTATATCACTTATTTCTACAATATCTAAATCAAAACATCTATTTAAATAAAATTTATTTAATATTTTATATCTTACTTTTGTATCTATATTTTCTACATATATATCATTTTTACCATAATTCTTTACAATAACTTTATATTTATTATTACTATTATTATTAATTATATATTCTTCATAATATTTCATATTAGTTTTATATTTTTACATAATACATATTTTTATCAATTATAATTTTATAATTTTATATCATTTTTTTATTATGTAACATTTTATACTGATTATAAATAACTAATTTATGTAATATATTGGATTTTATTAAGTAAAAAAAAAATAAAAAAAATTTTAAAATAAAAAAAAACCAAAGAAAAGTATTCAATGGTATATTATTTATTATTTACGCCTTAACTCCATATGTACCAAAATGTCATATGGAGATAAATTGACGTATGTGCGCAAACAATGTGCTATATCACTTATATCAATTGATATAAGTGATATAGCACACTTGCATAAAGTGATAAATATATTAAAAATATAATTGATCATTTTTTTTATACGCCTTATTTTCCAAAAATATATTATTTTAATCTATACTTATTCATTAATTTACCATTACTGGTTTAATAGTAAATACTATTATTTCATTCAAATTATAAAAATAAAATCTTTATAATTTAAACTTTAAAGGCTGTGTAAATCCAACTTTCCTTACTTTAAGTAAGGATTTAAACTATATTTAGTTATAATATAATTTTTACAATTAAGAATATTAACAATAAATTGTTTTAACTTTTTAATTACACTAATTTATAATTAAAAATATTAAATAGTATTTTAATTGTTAATATACATTACTCTCTTCTTAACCTAAATATACTATATCCTAATAACTTATTATATAGGTTAATTCTATCTTTAATACTAATTAATTTATCTACATATAATATAGCAGTATTTAATATTTCTATATCAAACTTATGTTTATAATATAAATTTAATAAATAATTTTTACTATGTAAAATACTTTTACATAAAATGAATAATTTTCTATCTAAAATATAATTAACTATCTGTTTACCGTATGTCATAATAAGATATTTCTTTTTTTGAGTTTTTTTATCTATTCTGTTATATCTATATAATTTATCTATAAGTTCTGAGTCCGTTAATTTATTATCTATATTATCATTTATTGTAAAATCAAAGTTATTTATTTCTTGTATTTCATTTAAATTTATTAAATCAAAAAAATGTACATATAATAATTTTAGTAATGTTAGATGTTCTATATCACTATCTATACCAATATCAACTATATTATGAAAAATGTTAATTATTTTTTCTATACTATATTTATGGATATTTTTATAATCTATTTGATTTTCAAATATATATCTATTTTTTAACTTATTTTGTAATCTTTCACTTATATTTTTATTAGAATTAATATCAATATAATTCTTTATTAATTCTATTAAATATGAGTTATTTTTTGATA
>Ga0181590_10001480_pt1 | contig 19822 bp, 30 predicted proteins | sample 071ome_34_FD_132446 | JGI IMG/M metagenome (GOLD analysis project Ga0181590, IMG submission 132446) | Coastal salt marsh microbial communities from the Groves Creek Marsh, Skidaway Island, Georgia - 071411BT metaG (megahit assembly) | ecosystem: Environmental > Aquatic > Marine > Intertidal...
GAGTACAGATACTTTGACCGTGGTCTCTTTGGATGGTGGGCAGATCACCCTGACCTTGTAAGTGCTGAGGATGGTATTGATCCTGGTCAGACATCTGGTAGTGCTAGCGTCAGTCAGTTGTACTCTGCCGTTGAGCAGGCAGGAATGCTTCAAGCGGAGCAGAACTTCTCTGGCAACTATACTAACTGGCACCCAGATGCATGGTTCCAAGACTACTATTTGAGAGATGAACGGCACCCTATTGGTGATGCTAAGGTCCGTGTGATGTTTATTCCTGTTCCCTTGAACGATGCCAAGTCTTCTAGGGAGTTTGTTGCTCAGGAGTCTGGGGCATATGCTAGCGGAGAAGTTACCACAGAAAATGGAAACGTTTCTTCTAAGGCATTCCGTGACCGCGTACAAACTAAAATGGCAGTCTGGATGGAGGTCGTTGAGATCCTGGATGTTGGCACTGGGTATAGAACAGGAGATACATTTGAGTTCCACTATCCCCCCAAGAGAGATAAGGATACTGAGAACCCTGCCAATACACCGTACTATCCTGATCAAGAAACAAACTTCAACCTCCCACAGCAGTGGAAGTATCACAGCAGAGTGGAAGGACCCATTGACATCAAGAGGAATAAGGATTATTATGCTGATGATTACTCTAGGAGGATAGACAGAACAACTATTCCCAAGCGTACTCCTTATGAAGCTATATACCAGGAGTCCCACAACAAAAACTCAAAGGTGTGGTACTGGTGTAGTAATAAGGACGAACATCGGATTAAGTTCCGTATCAAAGTAGGTCAGACAAACCCAGAAACGGGTTCTGCATCTGACTTTGAGGCAGTCCCAGATGATTTTAATGGATTCTACTAATGAGTGAAGGTTTTGGTAGGGAGAGAGCGGCAGACCGTCGTCTCTCCCAGTCTATGAAAGAGTTGAAACAGATACGAGAGGTGCTGAAGAAGTATCCTAACGACCACAAAGGTCGTAAGAAAATGCTGAAGCAACTCAAGAAGTATTGGAGGTCACCTCTAGGTGAACTAGAAAGGATCTCGATTAAACCTATGTCGGCAGAGGACTATCACTTTGAACCAGTGACTGAACCTGTTGTCGCTGAAGATAAACCTGAGGATGATCAGGATACGCTGTCCGAAGAAGACAAGCAACTGTTACTTGATGCATTGAGAAAGAAGAAATGAAGTTTGACATCCCTTGGTGGAGAATCAACCGCATCGCACAAGACCTCAACGGTAAGGTCAGTCACTACACCGTCACAGATCGTTCTACCATTTGCCACCGCATTGTGATAGAATATGGTCATCGTCAAAAGGAGGCAACCAGTGAGTCCAAATCTTGACCACCATCAGTGGAAACTGATCTTTAGTGCTGTCCGTAAAAGGCAACAAGCACAGATCGTCAGCAGTCATGACTACAACGAACTGGGTGCTATACTTGACGAGATCTACCCTTACGCTTACTCGGAGACTTATGGCGAAGAGAACACACGTTGACAAGAACGGCAACACTTGGGAATGGGACGAAACTCCTGAGACCGTTGCAGCAGTAAGGAAGTTGCACGAAAATCAACTTCATCGTCCCAATCCTCCACGTCAGGAAACCAACACATAACTGGCACACTTGACAGAACTACTCTCTCGGATGTAGTCTAAATACCGAGACGTTACTTATGTAACGTTTTACAACAGTCCGCGATCCCTCAACTACTCGGATCGGTTTTGCTGTATATTAAACAAGCGACTGAGACAACTCAGTCCTCCATCTGCGGGTAACCATTCCGCAAGTAAATCTATCGAGGTAAACACAAATGATCAAAACCGCATTCGCAGCCGCTGCTGCTCTCGCTATCGCTCCCGCCGCTGCTTTTGCAGGTCCCTATGTGAACGTAGAGGCAAACTCGGGTTGGACTGGCTCCAACTACGGTGGTACCAGCATCGACAACCATATTGGTTATGAGGGTGCTCTGGGCGAGTCTGCTTCTTACTACGTTCAGGGCGGCGCAACCGTCAAGCTCCCCGATGGTGGCGAATCCAAGTGGGTTCCCTCTGGTAAGGCAGGCGTTGGCGTTGGTCTGACCGATGCTCTCGGTGCTTACGGCGAAGTCTCCTTCGTTGGCAGCGGCGAGTCTGGTGTTGACCGTGGGTACGGTGCTAAGGCTGGTCTGAAGTATTCCTTCTGATTCTTCCTACATAGCGTACAAGTGGGGGACCTTCGGGTCCCCTTTCTAATAAATAAACTGAGTTGATGCTTTACTATGAGTGCTAATCCTGGATCTGCTTTAATCTATTCCCGTGCTGGGTGTCCTTACTGCAGTAAGATTGTCGAAGTCTTCCGATCAAAAGGTTGGTCCTATACTGAGTATAAACTGAACGAACAGTTCACTCGTGACCAGTTCAATAAGCAGTTCGGTCCTGGTTCAACTTTCCCCCAAGTTATTCTTAATGGAAAACGCATGGGTGGTTGCACGGAGACTGTAAAATACCTGAGGGAAAACAAGTATCTTTGATGACTGACACCGACGAACTCTACACGATCATTGACCGCGCCATTGATGAGGCGACTATCAATGGTCGTTTTTTATTCAACATGTACACATACCTGAAGCAAAACAAGTGGACTCGTAGGGAAACTAATGAGTTCATTGAGTCTTCTTCAGCAGCACAGATTAGTAATCTTGTCTTAGAACTTGAAGGTTATCTCAAGGGTGGAGACAAGACACTCAAGGAAGCATATGGTCACCTTTCCAAACCAAAGGCAAGGAAGATCAAGGACTATTGCTACAAGATCCTGGAGGATGCTTGGAAGTATCATGCCGAGCGGAGACCAGGACGTAAGAAAGGTTCCAAGAATCGTCCTAAATAATACACATAGAGCAATCGGAGGTTAGCCCCATGGCAGATGCATCGTTTTTGTACATTGCCTTTTTCCTCACGATTGGATCCTTCGTCTTGGGATTCCTTGCGTCTTGGAATCTTCGCAAGGTCTGGGACGAATGGAAAGAGCGTGCTGAGTACGCTGCAGTCGTGATGCATCCTGAAATGTATCAAGATGGAGAACCCGTTGACCCATCTGACCTTCTCTACTTGCATTTCGGTGACGATGATGATATGATTGACGATGAAGATGATTGAGGTCTGATGATCCTTGTTGATATGAATCAGGTTTGCATCAGCAACCTGATGGTTTCCCTCTCCACCACGTCAAATCAAGTTGATGACGGTCTCATCCGTCACATGGTACTGAACTCCCTGCTACTCTACCGTTCTAAGTTCGGCAAAGAGTACGGGGAGTTGGTCCTTTGCTATGATAGTAAGAACTACTGGCGTCGTAAGTATTTTCAATACTATAAGTCCAACCGTAAGAAAGATCGTGAACGTTCTTCTCTTGACTGGACTGCCATTTTTGATCAGATCAATCGGATCAAAGAAGAGATTCGTACTCACATGCCCTACAAAGTTGTAGAGGTAGATGGTGCTGAAGCCGATGATGTTATTGCTATCCTGTGTAAGGATCAAGGGCATCGCAACATCCGTCTGATGAACAACATGCAACCCCCGCAGAAGGTGTTGATTCTCAGTGCGGATAAAGACTTCATGCAACTGCAGAAGTATAAGTTCGTCAGTCAGTACAATCCTATTCAGAAGAAGTTCGTTGTCTCTGATGATCCCCACCAGTATGTCGCTGAACATATTCTCAAGGGTGATCGTTCTGATGGCATCCCTAACTTCCTGTCCGATGATGACACCTTTGTGAATGGTAAGAGGCAGCGTCCTTTGGGTAAGGGTAAGATCCAAGCGTGGTCTGTACTATCTCCTGAAGAGTTCTGCTCCGAGCAGACTGCCAAGAACTATGAACGCAACCGTGTTCTGATTGACTTCGACTGCATCCCACAACATGTAGAAGAGGATGTGCTAAATAAGTACGAAACAATCCAACCACCCTCGCGTGGTGCCATGTTTACATACTTCGCTCAGAATAAACTGAACGAACTCATGAACCATATTACGGAGTTTTGAAATGAAACTGATGTTGTCCGAGATTATTCAGAAGGTACACGGAGCAAAGACGAAGGCAAAGAAGATTGAACTGCTTCAGCAGTACAATAGTCAGGTGCTGCGGTCTCTGTTCATTGTGAACTTTGATGAGTCTGTGCAGACTCGTATCCCCGAGGGCGATGTTCCCTATCGTAAGAACGATTCGCCCAAGGGTACTGAGCACACCCTGCTGGAACATGAAGGAAAGAAACTGTATTACTTTGTCAAGGGTGGTGCAGATCAGGTTCCTACCCTGAAGATCGAATCCATGTTCATTCAGATGCTCGAAGGTCTGCACGAAGAAGAGGCAGAACTTCTGGTTGATGTATTCAACCGTCGTCTTCATAAAAAGTATCGCATCACTAAAGCAGTGGTGTCTGAAGCATTCCCCTCTATCCAGTGGGGGAACCGTAGTTGAAGAAGATCGCAGAGAACTGCGATCCCTCCTTGGCTGAAGACAGATCGCTACCGTATACATCCCACCTTGTTACCTATAGAGTTGACGGGGAGATACGGTATGATCTTGTTGTGGCAAACAAGAAGGTTGATGTCTTTGATTACTACTGGGATCGCTACCGTGAAGATTTCATCACCTTCCAACAGACGGAGGGGAGAGTCAACCCTAAACTTTGGAGCGCACAGAAGAAAAAATGAGTGACAATGTGTACTTTAATCCTCGCAAAGCAGCAGAGGATGTGAAGAATGAACTGCTCGCTGAACTTGATAAGCGACAGGAAGAGCAAGCAAACCTTGAAGCAGGTAAGAAAGCACTCATGGTTCTTGGAACTCTGGTACTTGCACCTGTATTCATGATGCTATTATGGAACTGGTTGATGCCATACTTATTTGGTCTTAAGACTATTGGATACTTCCAAGCGTTTGGTCTCCACTTCCTTGCCCGTTTGATTTTTAAGCATGATGACTAAAGTATGTTTGATCTCTGCTACTCCTGATGCAGAGAAGACGATGGGATATGTTGCTCGTGTAAGCAACCCCAACAATCAGGAAAACCCTAACGTTGCAGGTCTTCTGTCCTATTGCATCAAACATGGGCACTGGAGCGTGTTTGAGCAGGCACACATGACCCTTGAGATCAACACCAACAGGGGTATCGCGGCTCAGATACTGCGGCACCGTTCGTTCACATATCAAGAGTTTTCCCAGCGTTATGCTGATAGTTCTTTGCTGGGTGACATCCCTGTACCAGAACTCCGCCGTCAGGATACCAAGAACCGTCAGAACTCCACTGCGGACCTTGATCCCATGGTCGTTGCTCGTTTCCAAGCAAAGATTGAAGAGCACTTCTACCAGGCTCAGCACATCTATCAGGAAATGTTGGAAGCAGGTGTGGCAAAAGAGTGTGCTCGTTTTGTATTGCCATTGGCAACACCCACCCGTATCTACATGACAGGCTCTGTTCGTTCTTGGATCCATTACATTGACTTGAGGTCTGCTCATGGCACTCAGGCAGAGCACATGGAGATCGCTGAGATGTGTAAGAAGCATTTCATCTGTCAGTTCCCCACTGTTTCCAAAGCAATGGGATGGTGTGATGATGACTGCGATTGTAATGATGTCCAACCTTGCATTCGGATTGACTAAGATGCCTACCTACGATTTTAGAAACAAAGAAACTGGTGAAATCATTACTGAGGTAATGTCCATTCACGATCTCGATAAATACAAAGAAGAGCATCCTGAGTTAGAGAGATACTTTGGCAACCAACACGTTGCCACGGTATATCCTAATCCAAAGCAGTCGGATGGATTCAAATCTGTTATGCAGAAGATCCAATCCGCTCACCCTGGTGCTAACCTCAGTCGTTATACTTGATTATGCCTAGAGCAAAAACATCACCTCGGAAAACTGTTCCTACTAAGAAACACTTCCGAAAGAAAGCGATTAACCTTGAACATCTGAAACAGATTGAACCACTCACTCCTAATCAGGAACGAGTCTTCAAATCTTATGCCGAAGGAAAGAACTTGGTTCTTCACGGCGCTGCAGGTACAGGTAAGACATTCATCAGTCTCTATCTTGCAATGCAAGATGTTCTCGACGAGGAATCCCCTTACGAGAAGGTATACATGGTCCGCTCTCTTGTTCCTACGAGAGAGATTGGTTTCCTTCCTGGTGACCATGAAGATAAGAGTAACTTGTACCAGATTCCGTACAAGAATATGGTGAAATATATGTTCACCATGCCAGATGACAACAGTTTCGATACGCTGTATGATAACCTGAGAGCACAGGAAACTGTGTCTTTCTGGTCCACCTCTTTCATTCGAGGTGTTACAATGGACAACTGTGTTATCATTGTAGACGAGTTCAGTAACCTGAACTTCCACGAACTAGATTCCATCATCACTCGTGTTGGTGAGAACTGTAAGATCATTTTCTCTGGTGACTATTCCCAGTCGGATTTGGTTAAGACAAATGAGCGTACAGGTGTGCTTGACTTCATGAAGATCATGCAGACCATGCCCTCAGTCGATGTTGTTGAGTTTGGCATCGATGATATTGTCCGTAGTGGTTTCGTCCGTGAATACCTTATCTCTAAGATCAATCTTGGTTTCTGATTTATTATGACATTTGTGCACCTTGGTCCAGCGACAGAGATATCTGAACTGGACTCTCAAACACTGCCTCATGGGAGGTTTTATAAACTACCTGGAGGTCAGTGGGTGCCAAGTGTCACCACTGTGGTGAGTCACAACACCAAAGCAGGTATCCTAGAGTGGGAAAAGCGTGTCGGTTTTACAGAAGCAGAAAGGATCCGTCGTGTCGCCTCTTGGCGTGGGTCTCAGTATCATTCCATCGTTGAGCACTATCTAAACAATGACTTGGAGAAAACTAAAGAAGGCGAAGGTCTTCCCGTCTACCTTTTTAGGGCTGCTCGTAAGACTCTTGATCGTATTGGTCCTATTCACTGTCTTGAAACCCCTCTTCATTCTGCTCGCCTGGGCATCGCTGGTCGGGTTGATTGTATTGCTGAGTTTGATGGTGAGCTTGCTGTAATCGACTTCAAAACTACTACTAAACTCAAGAAACCTGAGCACCTGGAGAAGTTCTTTGTACAAGAAGCAGCATATGCCTACATGTATTACGAACTGACTGGTGTTGAGGTTGATAAACTGGTGACACTATCTGTCGCTGAAGATGGACAGATTCAAGTTGAACAACGTTATGACAAGATCCCCTACATGAATACTTTGATTGACTGGATCAAGGAATACCGCTATTATGCACGGGGGATTAACAAGTGAAGGAGATTGAAGAAAAGTTTATGACTCAAGCGAAGTTCTCTGCTCTCGTTGAGAAGACGGTGAAAGACTCAAACGGTTTGGTCAACTACATCGAAGCAGTCACATCTATTTGTGATGAGTATGAGATTGAAGTTGAAACCGCTAGTAAGTTGATCTCCAAACCCCTCAAGGATAAAATCAAATACAACGCACAACAACTTAACTATATCAAACGCACAAGCAGAGGAGTCCTACCCCTATGACTGAAGCAAATGAGTTCTTCAACTCTGATCTAGTACGAGAAGAGATTGAAGATATCCAAAACACTTACGAAGAACTCCTGAAGATGAGCAACAAACTTCAGGAGTTTTCTCCGCAAGAGCGATTGGATCACATCAATAAAACACTTGAGTTAATCGCTAAGCAGAAGGTGTTCTACGCCCGTCTCGCACTGGCATCGCACCACGTTGAGGAGAATCAGCGTGATGGCAGCGTGGCTGAGATGAAAGATCGTATCGACACCATGTCTCAGATGTACTCAGGTGGTCTCGACCTGACGATGGTGCTCGATCAGATGGAGAGCAAACTCAAGGAGTGGAAGACCCAGATCCTTGACTCAGGTCACACCTCAGAGGGTTGACCGCCACCTAAATAGTGTGCTATCCTTACAGGGTAGTCACCCAATACAACTACACCACTCAATACGGAGAATACAAACATGTCTTTCGCATCCCTCAAAAAGTCCAGCGGTTCCTCCTTTGCCTCTCTGAACAAGGCAATCGAGAAGATGTCTACCTCTGGGTCTAAGGTGGATGAACGCTTCTGGAAACCTGAAATGGACAAGAGCGGTAACGGTTATGCCGTGATCCGTTTCCTGCCCGAGAAGGATACTGATCTGCCCTGGGCACAGGTCTGGTCTCATGCCTTCCAAGGTCCTGGTGGTTGGTACATCGAGAACTCCCTGACCACTCTCGGTCAGAAGGATCCTGTCGGTGAACTGAACCGTCAACTCTGGAACTCTGGCATCGATGCCGACAAGGAGATTGCTCGTAAGCAGAAGCGTAAACTGTCATACTACAGCAATATCTACGTCGTTCGTGACCCCATGCACCCTGAGAACGAGGGTAAGGTGTTCCTCTACAAGTATGGTAAGAAGATTCACGACAAGATCGTTGCTGCTGCTCAACCTCAGTTCGAGGATGAGACTCCCATCAACCCCTTCGATTTCTGGAAGGGTGCTGACTTCAAACTGAAGATCACCAAGGTTGCTGGGTTCTGGAACTACGATAAGTCTGAGTTCGATCGTCCATCTACTCTCGGTAACATGTCCGACGAACAACTGGAAGAGGTCTACAACCAAGAGTATTCGCTCAAGGACTTCGTTGACCCCTCCAACTTCAAGTCCTACGAGGAACTGGAAGCACGTCTGAGCATGGTCCTTAACAAGAAGCAGGCACGTCCTGTGGTTGAGGATGAGCAGGATGAAGAACTGTTCGCTCAGGAAACTGTCACACCTGCTGCCCCCAGTGGGTTCGGTTCTGCAGTAGAATCATTCCAACAGGAGTCGGACGAACCCGATCTCTCTTACTTTGAAGACCTCGCTGCTGAACTCTGATGAAACTCCTTGCTCTCCCCCTGATACTGCTCACTGCATCCCCCGCTAGTGCTGTAACTTGGGGAGAGTTTTGGGAACCCTTCAAAGATGATCATCATCACCACCACTACGAACGACACCACCATCACAGACCACGCCGTTCCTTCTGCTACGAAACTATTCAACATGAGGAGTACATCCCAGGTGACTACAGTAGAAGCGGAAGGTACAGACCAGGGTGGGTACGTCGTTGGACTGAGAGAGTCCAAGTGAGGTGCTGAACCAAAAACGACCTTTGATTTACAGAATACCCCGAAAAAAACTCGGGGTATTTTTTTGTCCCCAGGGTTTTTCAATAAATACATCAGTACGAGAGGTACATAATGCTTTCTACTGCTTATCGTAAGCGCCTTGAGGGTATTTGTCAGAAGATTGCTTTAGGGGAGTCTGTAGACCTCCCAGACATGATATGGGCGGAAAAACTGGGAAAGGCAAATACCAGTGCTCGTGAAATGTTGAAGAAAGCACGGAGAAAGGCTGCTAACCCAGATATGGTTGAGGGTGGCATGGACGATTTCATGAATAAGATGGGATTGGGCGATCCTGACCCATCTAACCACAGAACTGGTTTTGGTAGTGCTGACGAAATCGTCGATTGGTTCAAACAAGACAAACCAGACGATTGGAGGCAAAGAGATTGAAATCTTCCATAATCCTCGCCCTCTGTTTTACACCACTTGCGGCAATATGGATTATAATGAAACTATCCTTGTGGTTGTCTGCTAGCATAAATGAGGCAAAATATGTCGAACGAGAATCCAAACTACCACACGGACCCTATGTGGCAAATGCATATGCAGATGTTGACGAAGAGGATGAGGAGTATGGAGATCGCACAGACTATCGATGAAGCGATTACGGAGTGGTATTCGCTTCATGGTATACCAGTGCCAGAATGGAAATCACCAAAAGATCCACAATGGTGGACAGACTACCTTATTTCCCTAGGACTTGACAAAAGGAATCCATAGGGTATATACTATCTACAGAATGACGCACATTATGCACTATCGTCCTTATACGCCAGAATGGCATCGATATCGCTATCTGAAAGAAGCGATCGATAAGTACCTAGACGACGGTATTGACCCAACCTTTATTGTGGACGATATCCGAGATATTCTCCATATTCGCTCTGAAACCGCATATGACGAGTTTCAGCGAATCAACCAGTTGGAGCATTACCTTAATACCCCGATCCAGACGAACTAGAACTGCTAGTATCACTTGATGATACCGTAGAACTAGAATCCTGGGTTCCAGCAGCGACACCAGCAGCATTGATCGTCTCAGATACCGCTTCTTGTACTGCAAAGATGACTGCTGCAGAACCATCACTCTTAGTAAACGTTCTGTCTGCAAAGTCTTGCTGAGGAACGGTTTTAGTGACTGCGGTACGACCAATATCGGTGCTGTAGACCTCTTTCTGCTTAATGTAGTTGTTGTCGATAACGTCAAACGTCTTCTTAACCGTTTCTTCGTTAAGTTCTTCGTTTGGCAAGTATTCAACCAGTTCTCTAAACTCAGCAATGAAGTTAGAGAGGTATTGGGGTTTTAGAAGGTAAATATTACGCTTATAGTCGTTTTGCTCGATTTCGTAGTCGTAGTTTGAAACAGGTCTAACACATTCGGAGATGGGTCTGGTTACACCCTGACTATCGGTGTATTGATAGTTAAAGTTGACCTCCACACCCGCAGGTATTAGGACGGTTCCCTTAGAATCGGTGATTTCGAGGGTTTCGTAGTGATGTATGGAACCTGCATCATCACCATACTTATTTTCTACATGCCTCATGAGTTCATCCTCATGCATTGGCCATTCGTTGTAGATATTGATGATATTATTGGCAACAAGCACAGTCCAGTCTAACTGAGGATCACCATATGCCTTGTTGGCAACCTCATCAGGTCTTTCGTTAGCACCAATAGAATACTGCTGGAAACCAAGCACCGCACCAGTGATATCATCCCTGATTTTGATGCGACGGAAGATATTCTTTGCTTGAATATACGGATCTATGCCTTGCTTATAGAAACTGTCAAGACGAACGTATACGTTGGGTAGATAGGAAAAGTATGTGCTCATCTTAGCATTTCGCGTGTAAGGAAGGCAGTTTCGCTGAACTGGAGAGACAGTTCGTATGCGGTCGGACCATAATCATAGGTATCGTTCTTAGAATCACCGTTTTTCAAGGTATTCAGGTGACCGTCAGGGGTCATATTCACTGACATATTGGTCAGAACGCATTTTGTGGGGAACTGCATCAAGAACGACAGTGTTTCGGGCGGTGCCATGTCATCATCCAGTGTTTCGTTCGCACCTTTGTATCTTACGATGCTCAACTGGAAGAAGTCGGGGATGGTCAACCAACGATCGCCTCTACCTTTACCAGAATCAATCTGAGAAAATACGTCATTTCCACCAGCATCGCCACCGCCAGAGGTACCAGGGAGCATAGACACACGCAGAGACTGAATGATCTTAGTGATTGCTACCACGTCCTGAGGACTTCTGGGGACCAGTTTGAACTGGAATGAATGAGTTCTATAGTCAACACCCTGGAATGTGGTTTCCTCATAGGGGTTCATGATTGCTCTCTTAGCAAGAGCAGCAAGGTCATTTGCAGTGATATTACTGTTTCCCATATTTGCAATGTTCATGGCACTCGCCGCCACGTTACCTGCTATTTGGGTTTTGCCCTGTTCTGCTGCCTGAGAAATCATAGTGCCAGCATCCTGGGTATTCCCTTGCTGGAACATTTGTGTACCAGCAATACCAGCAGCACCAAGACCCACTTGGTTGTATTTTGTGGTATACTGTTCACTTAAGTTCGCAGGAAGATATAGAAAGATAGATTCTTTCGACTTACCTTTCGATCTACCTGTTCCCGCTCCACTACCTACATAGTTATACGGACTTGTCTTCCTGGAATCGAAAATATCGATTTTCAGGTAGTCCATCGCCTCAGTTGGAAACGATGCCGTGTTTCCAATCGCTTTTCTGCTACTTACCGAACTGGTGCCGAGCGGTTTTACTCTCGGGAATACTAATGCCATGAGTTACTCTGGAAGGTTTAGACCATCACATACTCAAAAATATAAGGGGGATCCTACAAACATTATTTATCGTAGTTTGTGGGAAAGAAAGTTCATGGTTTGGTGCGACAAAAATGAAAATGTCTTGGAGTGGGGCAGTGAAGAGATTATCATCCCCTACATTAGTCCTGTTGACGGTAGGGTTCATCGTTATTTTCCAGACTTCTATGTACGAGCACGGACCAGGGACGGAAGGACTCAGAAGTTCATTATCGAAGTTAAACCAAAGTCGCAGACTCATCCCCCCAAAAAACAAAAAAGGGTAACGAAGAAATACCTGACTGAGGTTAAAACCTATGCTGTCAACGAAGCGAAGTGGAAGGCAGCAGAAGAGTATTGTGCTGATCGTAGAATGAGTTTCATGATACTCACAGAAAAGGAACTCAAGGTATGAGCATTTACACGGATGTATTGGATTTTCAAGGTGGTAAGAGACGAGGTAAACCATGGTACCGCGATCAAGTCCGTGCTCTACTTACACCTCTGGATCGTTTGCCTGCTGTTGGCGATGTGGTTTTCTACACCTACAGCGCAGCAACAGCAGAAAAACTGAAGTTCTGGGATAGATTCCCCATGACACTCATTACTGATGTCAATCTATCTGAGGATAAGTTTGAGGGTGGCAATCTACACTACCTCAGACCTACCGTACGGGTTAGTGTGGGAGCAATGATCAAGGCAGGGGGAATGTCATATCCCCGTCGCTGCCATCATAAATACTTCTTAAGTGCAGCGGGATCTATGTATTTAGTCCCCAAAGAAGAACTTGATAGTATTGGCAAACTGCCACTAGAACAGTTCACTACTTCTGTAATGGGTCGCAATATCGACATGCCTAGTTCTCACGTTTGGAGTAGATTATAGTGCCATACTCAGCACCAAACTCATTTACAGAGTTTAGAGATTGGATCCGTAGCGGTGGAGCAGAACCCGCACGTTCCAACCTATATTCTGTGTTTGTTGGTCTGCCCCGTTGTGTTCGTGCTGCTGGATTTAGTGAGTTTCGTACTTGGACAGAGTATGTGAACTTTGCTGCTGATGACGTTACTGTACCCAGCAGACAGATCACTACTGCACAGGTCAAGGACTTTGGTATGCAGCGCAACTACGCCACAGGTCAGGTCAACAGTCCCATCACGATTTCTTTCCTGGTGACTAAAGATTTGTTGATGAGACAGGTATTTGAACTGTGGTTGAACAGTGCTGCTGGAGACCAAGAGAACCGCACATCATTCTACGATCAATATACAACCAACATCATCATTCAGAAATGGGAGTTGGGTAGTAACGTGGTGTATAAGGATCACAAGGATCCTAGAATCCAACAAAGATTAAATCGTTGTACTGGTGCATGGCAGTTGATTGGTGCATTCCCCACTAACATTAGTGTGATGCAACTCAATAACGAATCAACCAGTCTTATGAAAATGGATATTGAGTTTAGTTATGAAAGATACAGATTTGATCAGGTTCTTGAGAACCTTGGCTGGGCAAATATGCCTGATAAGTATATTGATCTTTTCACTCAGGCAGGTATCAGTCTTGGTGTTCTCAACGATATCGGAATCGGTGGAGACTATGGTCAAAACGAAGTAAATGACTACGGGATTTAACCGCTAAATACCTATACTGAAGTCGTAATGCAACATTATGCCCTTACCTAAACTTGTTGTACCTGAATATACATGTACACTTCCTATATCGGGTAGAAAGGTCAAATATAGACCTTTTCTAGTCAAAGAAGAAAAACTCCTGTATCTCGCCATGGAGTCCCAAAAGGAATCCGAGATGGTGAATGCAGTGAAGACCATTATCAAAAACTGCACCGATATCAAAAAAGATATCGACAAACTCCCCACTTTTGAGATTGAATATATCTTCCTTCGCATTCGTGCAAAGGCAGTTGGTGAGGTGAGTGAGTTTGTTGTTACATGCCCAGATGATAATGAAACAACCGTGGAAGTTCGTCTTCCTCTGGAACAGATTAGTGTTGTTGTTGATCCAGATCATTCCAATATGATTGACCTGGATGGAAACATCAAAATGGAGATGAAGTATCCGTCCCTGGATGTGTTCATCGACCAGAATATGAAGGATAATCCCGACATCGAGGATATGTTCAAACTCGCAGCATCATGTATCGATAAGGTATATGACGCTGAAGAGATCTACGAATCTTTCACACAGAAAGAAGCACTGGATTTCTTGGGTGAGTTAAACTCTGAGCAGTTCCAACAGGTTCAGAAGTTCTTCGATACGATTCCCAAACTAAAGCATGATCTTGTGGTTACTAACCCCAAGACTAAGGTCGAAAGCACCATTCCTCTTGAGGGTCTTGCTGCTTTTTTCGGATAGCACTCATGCATGACAACCTTATGAACATGTATAAGGTTAACTTTGCTTTGATGCAGCATCACAAGTACAGTTTAACTGAACTTGAAGATATGATCCCCTGGGAACGTGATGTATATGTGAACTTGCTTATTGCTCACCTTCAAGAAGAAGAGCGTAGGCAAAAGGCACAAAATAGACAATCACTCTAATGGCAAAAATAAAAGTCAGAGAATACGTCGCGGTGCGTCCCCCTAGGGATAGCACAGGACTTTCTGTGGGTTTTACTAGCACTATTAGACAGGTCAACCGTCTAGGCACCACTCTTACGGGGATTGGCAGAAGCATTGGTCAAATCCACACATTGCATGAGTTCTCGGAAGAGTGGTTGGACAGTTCGGGTGACCGACGTTCAAGAAAGATTCGTCGTGATGATAAGCAAGCACATAAACGCTGGTTAGAGAAAGGACGGGTCGAGGAGAAGTTAAAGAATAAGAAGCAAGACCAAGAAGCGGAGGATACACAAGAATCCGATGCAGGTGAAGAGGTTATCGATGAGTCCAAACTCAAAGATAAGGTAAGAAAAGAGAAAGGAGGTCGTCTCAAAGGATTCCTCGGTCTCTTTAAGGCGATCGGCGGTCTACTGGCACCGTTTATTGCTCAACTGGGACTATTTGCTGGACTTGACTGGGTAGCTAAGAACCCTGAGAAAGTTCAGACAGTTATCGACTTCCTCGTTGGATGGGGTAAGTTCGGATATAAGATATTGTCGTTTGGTATCGACAAGTTCCTGACTGGGGTCACTGACCTCATGGGAGCAGGCGATCCCGATAAGACAGTGGGTGAGCGAATCTGGGCTGGTGTCAAGGGCATCGGCGGACTCATCGTGGGTCTGGGTGGTCTATGGGCTGCTTCTAGGGTGTTCATGCCTTGGAAGTTGATCAATGACACCAGACGCTTTATGCAGCTCTGGGATATCTTCAACGCTCAGGGTGAAGAACCAAACCAACAAGATCAAAAGGGCAATCGTCGTCAACGTCCTTCTAGAAACCAAAGAACCAGAAACGCATCTAAAGCAGCGAGACAGAGATATGCTCGCCGTTATGGTGGTGATGCTGCTCGTAGAAGATTCCAAGGAAATGTAAAGGGCAGAGGTCCACTCAATAAGATTCGTGCCACTGCGAACAAACTGAATAGAGGTGCGAACAAGTTAACTGGTGGTCTTAAGAAACTGACTGGAAAACTTGGTAGGATGAAAGGTCTTACCAAAGGTTTGACCAGGATTGCTGGACCTGCCATGGCAGTCCTGAGTGGTGTGAATGCCTATCAGGATGCACTTGCAGCGGGTAAGACAAACAGCGAAGCAGTTGGTATTGGTGTAGGTAAAGCAGCAGGCGGCATGATTGGTGCCGTTGTCGGTACTGCACTGCTTGGTCCATTCCTCGGTCCCTTTGCTCCCATCATCGGTGGTATTATCGGTGACTGGTTAGGTGGTTGGGCAGGTGAAAAACTTGGACCTATTGTAGAGAAGGCATTTAAGAAAGTCTTCGAGTTCTTGAAGAAGGCAAAGACCTTTATCAAGGATACCATCAAGAAGGTGTTGGATATCCAACTGAAGTTTATCAAACCCTTCCTTGACTTCACCTTCTATTGGGTTGATCTCCTCGCTGATGCAGTAGATCAACTTAACAAGTTTAATGACTTTATTATGAACGCTGTTCTTGACAGCGTTATTGAAACCATTACTAATATCATTAGTGGTGCTGAGTTCCTGGCAAATAAAGCAGGACAAGCATGGAATGCCATCACAGGATTCTTTGGATTCTCTCAGGGTGGTCCAGTTACCAATAAGAACCAAGTATACAGAGAGGTTCACCAAAGAAAGAGAACAGAGCAGAATAAGTTACCCAAGAAGGCATCGGGCGGTAAGATCCGTGCTTGGTACACCACTGGTACTGGTGGTGCATCCAAGAAGTTGCCCATGGGTAAGGAGATTAACTATGGAATGCTCTACATGCACCATAGTCAACCTACGACATTCAGATCGTATGGTTCTCACAAGATTGGTTATCCCAAGGACTACAACTTCAGTAACACCACAAGTGGTGATCCTTGGCCCTCTTCTGGTAGAGATGTAGGCATCCCAACTCCACTGGATGCTGAAGTTATCTATAAAGATCCCACATCTCGTTCTGGTGGTTACGGTAACACCGTGGTCATCAAGACGAAGCAGGGTTTCATGCAGTATTCTCACCTGCATTCGTTTGGTAACTTCAGACCTGGGGATAAGATCAAAGCAGGTACGATTGTTGGTGGTCAAGGCGACACAGGTACACCTGGATCTTGGCACCTGCACATGAACGCACCTAAGAGATTACATGAGGTATTCTCAAACTATGTCTCTATGGGTAAACCTGTCAGTGGTAGCACTGGCAGAACTCCTTCTCAGGAAGAAGATGGAACCGAATCTCAAACCGATTCAGCACCATCCGCCCCTCAGTTTAATCTTGGGGATATCTTCAAAGGTGGAATCATTGGCAATGATCCAATGGCAGCAGGTCAAGAGTCAGAATACTTCGGATCTCTAGAATCTGCAGTTGGCGCTATCAGTCCGACCGCCTCTGGTGGAGCACTAAATAAGGTTGGGTCCTTGTCTGCATTTAGCAGTCAACAATCGATGAATAGGGCACTTGCCCCTGGTGGAAGCACCATTATGATTCAGCAGATTCGTAACGCTGCTAATGGTTCAACACAGTCGGTGATTGTGTCTCAACCAAACCCATCACCGTTAATCAATAAGTGTTAATAGATGGCAAACGCACCAACAGGAGTACCAAGAGCTAAACTCTTTAAGATGATCTCCACTAAGGGGATCTCTAAGAGATCAGTGACCAACAGCGATTTCGGCACAGTTATTGACGTGCAGAACGCTGGTTTCATGCAGATGGGCAAAGCACTGAATAGCATTGGTGCGTCTGTTAATAGTATTGCTATCATGCTGGAAGGCATGAATGCGTCTTTCCGAGATTCTGTGAACGCACAGATCAAATCTCAAGAGAAGATTGCGGATGCTCAGGATGATGCTGAGAAATCAGCACGAGTAAGAGAAGAGAAAGATATTAGGGCAAAGAGAAAGGAAGCAGGTAGACAAGCAGACGATCTTGCGGAAGCGAAGCAAGAGAATAGATTTGCCAAGGTGGCAGGCAAGGTTGGTTTTGCTGCTGGTCTAGTTGCAGGTAAGGTGGCGAACGGGTTGATGAACCTGTTAGCAAATCTAGGTTCGTTGTTTATGAACCTAGTTGGATTTGCTGCACTTGACTGGATAGCAAAGAATCCAGAAAAAGTACAAAAGATAACGGACTTCGTAGTCGCCGCAGGTAAGTTTATATACAACGTTGCCTCATGGTTGACTGGTGTTGCCTTGGATGGCATCACCGAGTTTATGGAGAACCCATGGTCCTTGAAGGGATTGTTGGGTATTGGTAAGTTCTTCTTGGTTCTTGGAGCAGTATTTGCAGGACCAACACTTGCCAAACTTGGTCTAAAACTACTCCTTAAGGGTGGTTTCAAACTCATTGTCAAACCAGTCTTCCAACTCTTAAAGGGTGTTGGAAAACTACTCTTCAACATGGGGAAGGTTGCCGCTAAAGGCATCTTCAAAGCAGGTAAGTTCTTAGTCAAGAATCCCAAGGTTGCCCTAGGTATCGCTGCTGTTGCAGGTGTTGCCGCACTCGGCAAGATGGCGTATGACGCCAATCAACCCGACACTGGGGTAGAGAAAGGCAAGTCTCAAGCAGAAGAGACGAATGCCTTTGGTGGCATGTTGGGTGACCCGATGTCTATGCTGGCAATGCCAGACATAAACTTCGAGGACATTGAAATGCCCGAAATGCCTGACCTCACGGCAGGCATGGATCCAAAGGTACTGGAAGAACTTGCACAGAAGCAAGTAGCAGAGAAACTGATGTACTCTGCTGATGAGATTAAACAGCAGACTGAAGAGGATTCTCAGAAAGCAGCAGAATCTCAGAAGAAGAAGGGTGGCAGTTTCCTAGATGCCCTGAAACCCATTTTCCAACCCATCCTTGACTTGTTCAATGGTGTGAAGGATATGTTCATGAAGGTCGTTGGGTTCTTCAAGAGCGAACTTGACGACACTATTGGTTTCTTTGGTGAACTGTTCGGAACAGTCAAGGAGTTTATCTCTCCTTACGTCGATAAACTAAAGAGATTGGGTGGTGGTCTTCTCAAGACTATCTTCCGCCCATACATCACAATGTTTACGGCGGTCCAGAAAGTTCTGGAGATGTTCAAGAAGAAAGATGATGAGAAGAAAAATAATGAGATGGCAAGAGGTGGTCCTCTGCCGCAGAAAGCGAAAGGTGGTTGGATCAGCGGTCCACAGTCGGGATATCCTGTCTCCCTCTCAGGTAACGGCGTAGACTTCATCGGTCACGGTACCGAATGGGTTGGCATGAAGGGATATGCCAGCGGTGGATCTGCATTCGTTGTTCCATTCGACACCCCTGCAACTAGAGCAAACCCAGGTCTCACCAACCAACGTTGGGGTGAGGCAATGCGTGGTGGTTACCAGTTGCCTGGTTTTGCCGATGGTGGTGTGTTTGACTTCGCCAAGAAGATGATCAAGATCCACGAGGGATCTAACATCGTTGGCGGTAGACATAAAGCATATCTTGATAGTGCTAAACCACCCAATCCTACGATTGGTTATGGTCACCTGATCAAACCAGGCGACGGATATAGTATGGCATCTGTCATCTCTCAAGCAGAGGCAGATAAACTGTTTGATAAGGACTTTAAGCACCATCTAGCGATGGCGCAGAAGATTCCTGGATACAAGAAAGCACACCCACAGGCAAAGGCAGCACTGATTGACCTTACCTTTAACATGGGTGGTTCATTCTGGCAGGACTTCCCGAAGTTCACTGCAGCACTCAAAGCAGGAAACTACGAGAGAGCGGGTGAGGAACTCAAGGACAGTGCATGGTACTCTCAGGTAGGACGTAGAGCAAAACCGATCATTAGTTTGATCAAGGGTAAGGGAACTGGTGGTGCTGGTCACCTCAGAAGTCTCAAAGCGCCCGCTAACACTGGTACAGGTGGTGATCAACTATCATCCCTCCAGCAAGGGCAGGAAGCACGCATTGAGTCTGCTGCAGCATCCCGTGGTCAAACAACGGTCGCACAGGCACCTACAGTCACCCAGAAGGGACAAGGAAGCAGTGGTGGGCAGTCTGAGGGCGGTAAACCTGCATTTGTGGGTCTACCTCAGCGAGCGCAAGCTGCCGCTAAATACATGATACCTAGGTTTGGTCTAATGAACGAGATCAACACACCACCCACGATGTTAACCTAATATGGCAGAAGCAAAGGGTTACGACCTAAAAGATCTAACCATTACTATTCCTAAGACGGGTGGCAACCGACAAGC
>Ga0181590_10001495_pt1 | contig 19736 bp, 19 predicted proteins | sample 071ome_34_FD_132446 | JGI IMG/M metagenome (GOLD analysis project Ga0181590, IMG submission 132446) | Coastal salt marsh microbial communities from the Groves Creek Marsh, Skidaway Island, Georgia - 071411BT metaG (megahit assembly) | ecosystem: Environmental > Aquatic > Marine > Intertidal...
CGCTACCAGGACGCGGCGGAGGAAACCGCAGGGCAGATCGGTGCCAGGGCGCAAGCCGTAGCGACGGATGTAACCGACGTGCCGGCCCTACAGGCAGCCATCGCGACCGCGGCGAATGCTATCGGTCCGGTGGATATCCTGGTCAACAATGCCGGCATCGGCGGGCAGGGGCTGGCGATAGAGGACATCGACGAAGCGACATTCGACGCCATGGTGGCAGTGAACATGAAAGGATCGTTCTTCGCTACACAGGCCGTCGTACCCGGCATGAAGGAACGCCGTTACGGCAAGATCATCAACATATCGTCGAATTTCGCGATGGGGGGCGCGGCGTTTGCGTCGCACTACGCTGCGTGTAAATCGGCACTGTCGGGTTTCGTGAAATCCTGGGCGCGGGAACTTGCGCCGTGGAACATCGCCGTCAACGCGGTGGCGCCGGGGATTATCGAAACAGACATGACGCTGAATTCCATCGGCAAGGACCGGATCGAGGGCATGGCGGAGGATATCCCCATGGGGCGCATCGGGACGCTGAACGATATTTCCTGGGCGGTTGCCTGGCTGGCGTCAGACGAGACGGATTTCATGACCGGTCAGGTTCTGTCGCCCAATGGCGGCGCGACCATCGTCGGGATTTAGAACAGGCCGGACATGAAAAAAGCGGGGCCGAAGCCCCGCTTTTCCCGGTAGCGGCCCGTCAGGGCCGTTCGTTATTTGCAGGGAAGCGGCGCATGCGCTTCCAGCATGGACCATTTCTTGTCTTTCATGGTCAGGATGTAACCCGGCAGCTGGGCATCTCCGACCTTGTCGAAGCAGATTCCGTCGCCGATCACCAGGTTGTCGTAGGTGAGGGTGCCGAGCGTGTCGCGAATAGCTGCACGTTCTGCGACGACCTTGGACGGGTCGCCGGTGACCTTGGCCGTTTCCATTGCCTTCTTCAGCACATACATCGTGTCATAAGCGCTGACGTCGACGTGATGGGGAAACGGCTTCGTGATCCCGAGTTTGGCCGCACCTTCCACGAATTTCTTCGTGAATTCCCGCGACTTGTCGTTGCGGTCGTAGAAGAAATAAGTGGCAAACACGGACCCGTCGCCGAGACCGGCGAAGCCTTCGATGATTTCCGGGTCAGCCCAGATCTGGCCGCCAATGAGGGGAGCGTTGATACCCTGACGACGCAGTTCCTTCAGCACGCGGATCGCCGGGCCGGTAATGGTGGCGACACCGATATAGTCGAGTTCCTTGCCCTTGAGCTGGGAAACCTGCGGCGCCACGTCGAATGCTTTCAGCGAGAAGCCGTAAGGTCCGCTGATATCGATTTTCTCTTTCTCGAAAATCGGCTTCATGATGAACAGACCGACGGCCTTCGAGACGACGTCATCCGTGCCGTACATAATCGCGATCGATTTCTTCAGCGCATTCCGTGCTTTGAGCGTCTTCACGACGCGCAGCATCTGGATGTATTCGCTCTCCGTCATGCGGAACGCATAGGCGAACTTGTCCGCCAGTTTCGGCGCCGACGAGGCGTTCGGGATCTGAACGATCTTTTCACGTTCGCCCGCGGCGAAGGCGACGCGCGCCTCGCTCGACGAAAACGGTCCGATGACCGCCAGCGCCTTGTCGTCGCGTGCGAACTTGCGAACGGCCACAACCGCCTGCTTCGGATCGCCCGCGGTATCGAATTTGACGATGCGGACCTTCTTGCCGTTGATGCCGCCGGCTGCGTTGATTTCGGCCGCGGCGATATCGACGGCGACCTCGGTCGTCTTGTTGATGGTCGAGTACAGACCCGTGCGGCCGTAGCTGAGACCGATGACGATTTCGTCGGCGGCGGTGGCGGGCGCCGGTCCCATGAATAGGCCGGCAGCCAGCGCGCCGGCACCGAGCATTGACGCTCTGAGTATGCGTTTCATTTTACTAACTCCTTCTTTCCCTGTCTGTTTGTCGGTTGAAAATAGCCCGAAATCAGCCGCCAAGATAGGCTTCTTCTAGGCGGCTGTCGTTCATCAGGTCGGATGAGGACCCTGAAAGCGCGACCGCGCCCAGTTCCAGCACGTATCCGCGTTTGGCGGTCGCGAGAGCCATATTGGTGTTCTGTTCGACCAGGATCATGGTCAATCCCTCGCGGTTCAGGTCCTCGATCAGACCGAAAAGCTGCGAGACGAGGATCGGACTCAGTCCCAGAGAGGGCTCGTCCAGCATCATGAGTTTCGGTTTGGCCAGCATCGCACGGCCGATGGCAAGCATCTGTTGTTCACCGCCGGACAGCACCGAGGCGAGCATGTGCCGGCGTTCGGCGAGATTGGGAAAACGGTCGTAGATCGCATCGGTTTCCGCGGTCACGTCGTCCGTCCGGCAATACGCGCCCATAAGAAGATTTTCGTGAACCGTCAGGCTGACGAAAATCTGGCGGCCTTCCGGAACCAGAACCATTCCTGCCTGCACACGGCGCGGCGCCGACCAGCCGGTGATATCTTCGCCATCGAAAAAGATGCTGCCGTCCGCTTTCTCGGTTCCGGACAGGGCTTTCAGGAGCGAACTTTTACCGGCGCCATTGGCACCGAGCACGGTGATGATTTCGCCCTCTTCAAGGGAGATGTCGACATCGCGAACCGCGTGATTTCGTCCATAGCGGACGTTTATGCCCTTTGCGTCAAGAAGCATCGGAGGTCTCTTTTGCCGGTTGAGAATCTTCGCGCCCGAGATAGGCCTCCAGCACGGCGGGGTTCTGATGAACTTCTTCCGGAGTCCCCTCGAATATCTTCTGGCCGAAATTGAGGACGACCACGTGATCGCACAGGTTTCGCACGAAATGCATGTCGTGTTCCACGACCAGTATCGTCACGCCTGACTGGGAGACCTGCTCCAGCAATTCCTGAAGCTGACGGGTTTCCACTTCATTCAGGCCCGCCGCCGGTTCGTCGAGAAGCAACAGTTTCGGTCGCGAGACAAGGGCGCGGACGACCTCGATACGTTTCTGAACCCCGTAGGGCAGATTGGCGACGACCTCACCGGGATAGCTGCCGATGCCGGCGTTATGAAGCGCGTCCTCGGCTTCCTGTCGCCATTTGTTTTTAGACAGCATGCCCAGCGGGAACATCAGATTGCCCAGGGACCGCGCCCGGGCATGCTGGCCCAGCATCACGTTCTCGATGGTCGACAAATGCGGCATCAGGCGGATGTTCTGAAAACTGCGGGACATTCCGTGGATGACCCGGTCCTGAGATGGAATTTGCGAAATCTCCATCCCGTCCAGAACGATAGAACCCTGATCGATGGGATAGACACCCGTCAGCAAATTAAACACGGTGGTTTTACCAGCCCCGTTCGGTCCGATAAGGGCGGTGCGGCTGCCACGCCGGACGTCCATGGAGACGTCGTCGATGACTTTCAGGCCGCCGAAGTTTTTCTGGATGCCGGTTATGTTGAGCACGTTGTCTGACATCGCCGCTTACTCCGCTTCGCCGGTGTCTTTCCGCCGCCCGGCCAAAGCCGATGCGACGCGATCCTGCATGGTTCTCGTTACGACGCCCTCAGGACGGATCACCATCATCAGAACGATAAAGGCGCCGAAGAAAATGAAGCGGCTGTCCGCCAGCCAGTCGGAGCCGATCTCGATGGCGAGATTGCGGATCAGTTCGGGAACCACGGTGAAAAATATCGCGCCGACCAGCGGCCCCCAGGCCGTCTGGGTTCCGCCGAGCAGCACATACAGCAGGATGTAGATGCTCAAAAGAACGTTGAAAGCCTGCGCTTCGATGTAGTTGTAATGATGCCCGTACATCGCGCCGCCCAGACCCATCAGCATCCCGCCGACGGTAAACGCGGCAACTTTTGCGAGACGCACGTTCACGCCGAACAGGACCGATACGCTTTCGTCGTCGTGGATGGATCGCAACGCGAGACCGAGACGGGTCGACATGAAATAAAAACTGAAAAGCGTAACGCCGATGGCAGCGATGACCACAATTTCCACGGCGGCATGATCGTCCACCGGCATGCCGGCCGCGGCGCCCAGGAATTCCATGTTGATGGTCAGGCCGGACACGACCTCGGCAAAGGCGAAGGTTGCCAGCACCATGTAAACGCCACGCGTCCGGAGGATCGGAAAGGCGATCGCGAAACTGATGGCGCCGGTAAACAGCATGGCCATCACCACGCTCAGCGGCATTGAAACGCCCAGCCCGTCGGACAGGTTGAACCATCCGCTGGCATAAGCGCCCAGGGTGATGAATCCGGCCGCGCCCAGATTCAACTGGCCGGAAGCCGCTGGCAGGAAAATGCCATAGGCGTAGATAATGCTGAGGCACAGAATGATGAGCTGTGATTCGAGATAACCGCTCATCTCAGAATTTCCCTTTGCCGATGGCGGAGTGACCGAACAGGCCGGTCGGTTTGAAGATAAGAATAATCAGGAGCAGCCCCCAAATCGGGACTTTTACGAAATCAGCCCCCACGATATAGATCGAGAAGACCTCGATGATGCCGACCATCAGTCCTCCGATCACGGCCCCCCAAACGTTGCCGAGGCCGCCAAGCACCATTCCGGCAATGGCGACCGTGGCGACGGTGTCGCCGATATAGGCATCCACGGTCGTGTAATTAATCGTGAAAAGAACGCCGGAAATCGCACAAAGCAGCCCTGTGATCACATAGACGATCGGCACGATGCGCAGGACGTCGACACCCATCAGCGTCGCCGTTTCGGGGCGTTCCGCGATAGACCGGAGTGCACGCCCGAGCTTCGTGCGGCGGATGATGTAGTTCAGCGTAAACACAATACCTAACGACAGGACGAGGCTGATCACCTGTGGGTAGCTGAAAAGCAGACTGCCTATTTTAAACGTTGCGTCCCCAAAAGGAGATACGACAGTCAGCGGATCCGAACCCCAGGCGCTGATAACGGTATGTTCGAAAGCAATCAGGAAGCCGAGAGAACTGACCAGGGGCAGGGCATGTTCCGTGGCGTCCCCGTATTTTGCTTTCATGTAGCGGTACGTAAACCGCTCGATCACCAGAGAGGCCAGCGAGACCACGATAATTGCGATCAGCACGCCCGCGACCCAAAGGTTCGCTTCGCCAAATACGCCGAGCAGCGTCTCGTTCCCGAACGGCAGGTTTCCCGTCATGGTCGCCCACATCATCATGGCGGCTACCATGAAAAGGGCAGGGATGGTGAAGTTCAGGAAATTGAGCATGCCGATGATCAGCGTGAAGGCGACCGCCACCATCACGTAAAGACCGCCGAGCATGAGGCCGTTGATGAGTTGTTGCAGGATCAGCATTTGAAAGGTCGAGCCGTATGGTTATCGGAGTTTCGTATAGTTTCTGGTCCGGGCATTTGCGGCCACCCATTCCACTGAGCGGCAGCATGTTCAGATTTGTTATCTCCCTGTGGCCCTAATTTGATCGGATGGCAGCCGCGATGCAAGGCTGACCCGGAAAGAATTCTGAATTAGGCCAAGCGTCGGCAAATCTTACACATTCTGCACCGGAAAAACCGGGGAACTTCCAATTCATTGGTTTCAAACCGGAAAATTTTCCGGCACGGAAATTGCGTGGCATCGTCCGATATAAGAAATTCTGCCTCAGGAGAGTTGGCGTTGTCTAAGTTCAAGTGGTTTTCGGGATTGGTTGTCGCGGCGGGTGTCGCCGCCGGCGCGGCGGGTGCGGCCCAGGCATCCACGGTTTATCTGGTGTCGAGCACGAATGTCGTGAATTGCGGCACCGCTCCGCACGGGCTGTGGACCGGGCAGCAGAATTTCTCAAACGGCGGGTCCTGTGGCAACTACTACGACATTTCGCCGGGCACGACGCTGGTAATCAACGACGACGATGCCGATCCGCTGAACTGGAGCGGCACGCTGGACGGGTTCGCCGTCAATCCGCAGGGCTTGCAGGCCGAGATACACCTGACGCTGTCCGATTTTGCAGAGACCGCGAAGTACAAGACAGAAAACGGCGTCGTGTACGACCAGAACACCGACACGCCGGACATCGACTTCTTCCAGAACGTCGTCGGCACCATCGAAATCGATAACGTCACCTACACCGTCGATCCCGCCGACCCGGTTCCCGGAGGATATTCGTTCCAGTGGGGTCAGGGCGCCAACGCCAAGGATGCCAACGAATATGGCGGCTCGGTCTGGTTGAACATTCTCGATCCCAACGGCCAGCGCCTGTCGGGACACTGGGACCTGAACCTCACCTTCGAAGCCGTGACGACAAACAACGACGTTCCGGAACCGGGTAGCCTCGCCGTATTCGGCCTGGGCCTGATCGGTCTGCACTTCGCACGCCGCCGCCGGTCGCGCAAATAATGACGTGTTAAGTAACCTCCCATGAAAAAGGCTCCCCTCGGGGAGCCTTTTTTGTGTTCAGGATTTTTTCTTTTGCCGACCCTTTAACTGAATATCCGGCGTCTGCGTACGTCCTTTCCGGCGCTTGGTCGGGATGTGGCTCTCGTGGTTCTTGATATACCATTTGGCGATTTCCTCGCGCGTCGTGAACCAGACATCCGGGAACTGCTGGGCGTATTCGATGAATTCACGCACGCAGCGGGCGCGGAAGGGCTGACCGACCACATGGGGATGCAGACCCAGATTCATCAGCCGGCCGCTCTCGGCGCCTTCGCGGTACAGGGTGTCGAACTGTTCCTTGAACACGTCGACGGCTTCGTCGGTGGTGTTGCCGCGGCGCATGAAGATCATGAAATCGTTGACCTCGTTCGAATAGGGGATCGAGACCAGCGGACCGTGATCGGTGTGGATCAGGTAAGGCTGATCGTCGTTCAGGTAGTCGGTGGTGTAGAGCAGCCCCTGTTCGGCAAGAATATCCGCGGTGGTCGGGTTGCCGCGCAGCGACGACGACAGCCAGCCGGTGGCTTTTTTCCCCACCACGTCCTCGTAGACTTTCAGAGTTTCGAGGACGAGTTCGCGCTCGCCTTCCTCGTCGAAGTAGTAGTTCGTCAGCAGGTCGGACTGGACGTAGTTGTGGGCGACCAATTCCCAGCCCATCTTGACGCAGTGTTTGACCGCCTGGGGGCGTTCCAGCCCCATCTTCGCGTTCATCGTGCAACTGACCGGGATGCCGGCTTTTTCTGCGATGTCGAACAGACGCCAGATGCCGACGCGCTGGCCGTATTCGCGCCAGGTGAAGTTCGGAAGGTCGGCGACGTTGCCGGGCAGGGGGTCGGGAAGAATGGCGGGGCCGCCGGCATAATAGGCGTCCTCGGTGTCGCGTACGAAATCCCAGTATTCGAGATTGAATGTGACGATGATCGCCAGACGCTTGCCGTCGGGCCATTTGAGCGGCTTGCGTTCCGGCATCGGTACGAAGTCGTAATACATGATTGTCCCCTGTTCGTTGTGTTGCCGGCTCTTTGTAGACGATCGTCTCACATGGAAAAAGAAAATCGGTTATAGTTCCGCCGGTTCAACTATGGAGGCGGGAATGGCGACGCAGAATTCAGAGGCGACGGTTTCGGATACCGACGGAATGCTGCCCGCGGCGGAAATTTTCGTCACACGGGTTCGGTCATTGTTCGAAGAGGGCCGGGACGAGGAAGACATCTGGTCGACGGCCTGCGAATACCTCCGGGAACTGCTGGACGACGAAGAGCTCAAGACGCACGCCGACACCTGGCCAGACAGCCTTTCGGTCGAAGGCAAGCCCGGCAACCTTCTGTTCTACGAAGATCCCGATTACGGATTCGTCCTGAACGCCCTGATCAAGGCGCCCGGACTGAAGACTTCGGTCCACGATCACGGCAAATCCTGGACGCTGTACGGCGTGCTTGAGGGCGGGGAGACAGTCGTCCGGTTCGACCGGATCGACGATGGACCGCAGGTGCCGGACAGGGCGGAAGTGCGTGAGGCCGGGGCTCACGACGTGGTGCCCGGCTACATCGATTTCGTGCCGCCCTGGGAAATTCATCAGGAACACAATACCGATCAGCGGACGATCGGATTCATTGTCCGCAGCCAGCGCTCCGGCACGTTCGTGCAGAACAGATTCAACCCGGAAACCGGCGCCGTCGATCAGTACGACGGCCCGGTTCAGATGCCTTATAAACTGGGCTAAAGAGGCTTCAGCCTGTCCGCTTGATCAGGTGATAGCCGAAATCGGTTTCGACGACGCCACTGGTCGCGCCGACGTCCAGCGTCCAGGCCGCGTCTTCGAATTCCGGCACCATCATACCTTTGCCGAAACTGCCCAGGTCGCCGCCCTGGGCGGATGACGGACAGTCTGAATGCGCGCGCGCGGCTTCGCCGAAATCGCCACCGCCGTCGATCTCTGCCTTGATTTCTTCGATTTTCTGCTTGGCGTCGTCCTGCGACCGGGTTGCTGTGGAACGGAGGGATCCGTCGTACATCAGCAGTATGTGCGAAGCCTGTATCTGATCTGACATTTTTTGTTTTCCTTTCGAATACTCGGGCAGGTTGCCTACCATCCCTGCACGGGCACAAGACTACGCGTATCGCCCGCTCACGGCCACCCCCCGAGGCGGGCTAAATCGTCTTTTGTATCCAGATCGAATGCCAGTCCGGGCCTTCGCAAAATACCGATCGGGTGTCCGGCGGCGGCGGCGGTTTCTTTGTGCCGGGCGAAGCTGTCGGGGCCGAATTGAAAATCGATGGCGCGCGGCGCGGGCAGGGACAGGGCATTGGTGCCGCGACCGCTTTCGTCCGGCGCGATGGCGATGCCGTCGGAGAACGACAGCAGAACGATGTCATCGACGGACAGGTCCGGCAGGTCGGCGGCAACATATACCGTCCGCGTCGTCTCCAGCCCTGAGCAGACTTCGGCGAGACCGGCGTTCAGTCCGTGGCCCGACTGCGTAAAAAACTTCGCGCCGAAACGGCGGGCCAAATCACCTATCTCCGGGTCGGGGCTGACCGCCCAACGGACCGCATCGGGCAGCGCATCCCGGATCACCGCCAGGGTACGTTCGGCGAGATAGGAGTTAAGTGAGCGGCGCTCGTCCGACGACAATGCTCCGGCCAGCCGGGTCTTGCCCTCGCGGAGCCCCTTGATCGGAACGACGATGTTGACCGGCTCAGTCACGCAATTGCCTTGCGAACGCCAGCGTTTCTTCGGCCAGCGATTTTCGGACCTTGTCCGACTTCATGATCGTATCCGTCACCAGAACGCGAAACCCGGCCGCCTCCAGCTTCGCCTGTTCGGGCCTGTCCGCGGTATCGACGACGATCCCGTCCGCGAGGCCGCGATAATGCTCGGCGACGGATGCGACCGAGGGAACGGTCCCTAGCTCCGACATCATCTTGGCGGCCGGCCCCTTGATGGCCATGCCGCCGACGATCGGAGAGACAGCGATGACCGGAATTTCCGACTTGAGAAGATCGCGGATGCCGGGCAGGGCAAGGATCGGGTCGATGCTGACATAGGGGTTCGACGGGCAGACGATCACGCAGTCGATCTCGGCGCCCTCGATTGCCTCGCGCAGAGGGGGCGACAGTACCGCCTCCGTCGCGCCGTCAAACCGGAAACCGGTGACGGCCGGTGCGCATTGCAGCTTCACGAAGTAGTCCTGAAAGGCCAGATCGCCATCGCCGGTTTCGACAACCGTCGGGATCGGGGCGTCGGAGACGGGCACGATCTGGTGTGCAATCCCGAGCCTGGCGCTCAGGCCTGCTGTCACGGCGGACAGGGTTTCGCCGGCCGCCAGGCGCCGGGTGCGTTCCAGATGTGTCGCGAGATCGCGGTCGCCGAGCCGGAACCAGGCGGGGCCGCCCAGAGTTTCAAGGGCGTCCATCGCGTTCCAGGTTTCGTCGCGTATGCCCCAGCCGGTCTCCGGATTGGCGAGCCCGGCGAGCGTGTACATGACGGTATCGAGATCGGGACAGATGCGCAGCCCCAGATGGGTGAAATCGTCGCCGATATTGACGGCCACGATCAGGTCTTCCGGCGGCAAAACCATCGTCAGCCCATGCGCCATCCGGGCGCCGCCGACCCCGCCTGCGAGCGCCAGGCAGACCATGTCAGGTAAACAGGTCCTGGTTGCGCGGCCGAACCAGGTCGGCGGCAGTGCCTCCGCCGTTGTTCCAGTCCAGTCCCCGTACCCTTACCGCGGGCAGGCTTTCGTCGCCCTGTCCCATAAGCAGCGATGCCGCCGATGCGATTTCGTCGGCCAATGCGATCTCGCTCGACTGCAGAACAACGCCCGCCCGATCGCGCTGTCCGCGGCGGTCGAGCAAAGCCGCTATGCCAGAGCATCCGATGGCCGTGCCTGTCGTGCCGTTACGCCACGCGCGCCCCATGCTGTCGTTGATGATGACGCCGACCGCCGCGCCGGTGGCGTCCAGAATGCCGGCCGCGATCGCGGCGGCGGACGCATCGGCGTCTGCGGGCAGAAGTATGGCGGTTTCGTTTGTGCCGGCGTTCGACAGATCGATCGCAGCATTGGCGACAACGCAGCCGTTGCGGTGACGGGCGATAATGAGGCCGGGACGCTTGCGCACGATTTCGCTCGATTCCCGCAGGATCAGCTCTACCAGACGCGGGTCTTTTTCGGTCTCGGTGGCGAGAGAAATGGCTTCCTCCGATGGCGAAACATCCGACAGCCCGATCGATCTGCCCTCCGATTTCGATACAATTTTCTGGGCGATGACGAGGATGTCGCCGTCTGCCAATCCGTTGCCCGCGCGTTCGAAGCCATCTACCAGAATTTGCGGTAACGGATCGCCGGCCTGAATTTCGGGAAGGCCGTCAGGAGCGAATAATTCCAGCCGGCGGGCGGATGCGGGCACGTCTTCTGATCCAGGTTGAAAAATCGGCGGCAATCGTATCCCCTTCGACGGCGATAGAACAGCCGGGGGTCGAAAGTCGCGGTAAACCGGGATACGATAGGGACACGCAGTCAGGGAATTCAGCATGCCATACGAACAGCGCGGTTATCACGATATCGGCGGCGATCCGCGTCACGCGGCGCCGGTAGCGTACGTCTCGTCACCGCCGCCCGGTTGGGCGCATCTGACCGACGCTTTGCGTAATGCGCTGGGTGACCGGTACCGGCTCCACGAGCAGCGCCGCAAGATCGAGGAGCTGGGTGAGGACGTTTACGACAGCGTCACCTATTACGAGATCCGCGTGATTGCCCTGCTGGAGATGGCTGTCGAGCGCGGCTTCCTGACCCGCGAGGAAGTGGACGCGCGGATGGCGGAAATCAAAAACAATCGGAGTGCGTGAAATGAAACCGGGATTCGAAGACCATTGCTGGGCGGATATCGTGCCCGACGAAATTCTGAAAGTGTACGAGCCCTATCACCGGGACGTTTATGTCGGCGACCGGCCGGCGTTGCTGGCGATCGACCTGTACAACCTTGTCTACAAGGGCGGCGCGAAAGATCCGCACGAATTGATCGAAGAGTATCCCAGCACCTGCGGCCGATATGCCTGGGACGCCATAGAGCCGACGAAGCAGCTATTCGCCGCCGCGCGAGGCGCCGGCATTCCCGTGCTGTATACGACGGCGCCTACGACGTCCGACGTGGTCGCGACCAATCGGCAGGCGGGTCTGGGCACCACGGATAGCGATTATGAGATTTACGAAGCCTTTGCGCCCCAGGAAGGCGACATCATGATCGTCAAGGAACGGGCGAGCGCATTCTACGGCACGCCGATCCTGCCGGAACTCAACCGCCTCGGTATCGGCAGCCTGATCGTCTGCGGTGAAAGCACGTCGGGCTGCGTGCGGGCATCCGCCGTGGATGCCTATTCAGCGGGGTATCATGTTTCCATCGCCGAGGAATGCGTGTTCGACCGGTCGATCCTGTCGCACAAGGTCAATCTGTTCGACCTGCATCACAAATACGCCGACGTGATGCCTACATCGGATATCGTGGCGCACCTCGAAAACAACCGCGCCGCGGCATAGAAAAAGCCCGGCGGCGAGCCGGGCTTTTCGGTGTTCGGTTGGAGTGCGTGACCCGGCGTTACACCATGATCGTGACCAGCAGGAAGGTGCTGGCGACCGCGGCCACCGAGCTGCCGATATTGACGTTGCGGTGGATGCGTTTCGCGCGTTCGCGGCTCAGATCGAGAATCCGGGACGCGGCCTTGGCTTCTTCCAGCGCGACGCGACGCGCTTCGCGTTCGTGAAGCTCGTGTTCCAGCAGGGCGACGCGCGATCCGATGACATCGCGCAGTTCGGTATGCGACATGCGGCGCAGCCGGTCGAACCCCTGCATCATTTCTCCCACCAGGTCGTTTTCGCCGATCTGGTTTTCGGGCTGATCGTCCTCGTTATTGGCGATCATGTCGGCCGGCATGGGAATGCCCTGCGGAAGGGCTTCTACGACGGCTGCTTGCATTTTTTGTCTCCTGCGACGTAAGTGTCTGCAGAGACCGATGCAGGAACCGTGCCAGAAGATTAGTTTCGATAAAACAATGCCTTAGCATTCTTCCTCGACGTTTTCTCCTGGCGGGTCCGGTCAATGATGCCGTCCGTACGGCAGGAATTGCCGCCTATTTCCCTTCGAATGTCGGGTCGCGCTTCTCCAGCATCGCGGTCACGGCTTCCAGATGGTCGTCGGTGCTGTGGCAGATCGCCTGCAACGCCGCGCAGTTGTCCAGAAAATCGAACAGTCCTGAACTCAGCGACTGGCGCAGCAGAGATTTCAGCATGCGCGCGGTCACCGGCGGCCGGGCGGCGATCGTCTCCGCCAGACCCATGACCCGGGGCATCAGTTCGTCCGGCGCCACGCATTCCAGCGCAAGCCCGATTTCGGCGGCCTCTTCGCCACCGACTATCCGGCCGGTGAAAATCAGTTCCGCGGCGCGCTGCAGTCCGACCCGCCGCGGCACGATCCACGCGCCGCCGTCGCCGGGTATGATGCCGACATTGATGAAGGTTTCGCCAAATTTCGCCTTCTCCGAGGCAATGACGATGTCGCAGTAAAGCGCGAGGTCGCAGCCGGCGCCGATGGCCGGCCCCTGAACGGCGGAGATCGATGGAATGTCCAGCGTGTAAAGCGCCTTCGGCACCTTCTGGATACCTTCGATGTAGCCGCGGCGCGTGCCGGCAGGGCCGCCGCCGAAGATGCCTTTCTTGTCCTTCATGTCCTTTATGTTGCCGCCCGCGGAAAAAGCGGATCCTTCCGCCGACAGAACCAGCACGCGGGCCTCCTCGCTGAGTTGCGTGCGTTCGATTGCATCCACCATCTCGTCGGTGAAATCCTGTTCCGAGAACGCATTGCGGATATCGTCCCGGGCAAGCACAAGATGTGCGATCCCGTTTTCGATGCTAAATTTGATATTGGTGTATTCCATAACGACTTGCCCCTTTGCGTAAAATTGCTTCGCGGATAGGCGGGCGGCCTCGTCGAGTCAAGCGCGGGGAGAACAGGACGGCGAAATTGGACGATCACGTATTGCTGACGGTCGGTGAGATGTATGCCGCGGATGCGGCGGCCATCGCAGGCGGCGTTTCCGGCGACGCGCTGATGGAAGCGGCCGGAAGGACGGCGGCGGACGAGATTCGTACGCGCTGGGCCAGTCGCCCGGTGGCCGTATTGTGCGGACCGGGGAACAACGGCGGCGACGGTTTCGTCATCGCGCGCCATCTGGCAGACGCGGGCTGGCCCGTATCGGTGTATCTGCTGGGAGAACGCGAGGCACTTGCCGGAGACGCCGCTTTGCACGCCCGGCGCTGGTCGGGGAGCGTTCAGCCTTTGTCGCCGGATGCGCTGGATGGCGCCGAACTGGTGGTCGATGCCGTGTTCGGTGCCGGTCTCGCCCGACCGCTGGACGGCGTCGTGCTGGAAACCGTCAACCGTATTTCGGAAACCGGAGTCCCATGCGTTGCGATAGACGTGCCATCGGGCGTCCATGGCGACACCGGAATGGTACTGGGTGCGGCGGCACGCGCCGAACTGACCGTGACTTTCTTTCGCCGCAAGCCGGGACACCTGCTGATGCCGGGACACGATCGCGCCGGCAAAGTCGTCGTTACCGATATCGGGATACCGGACACGGTTCTTGCCGATATTGCGCCGTCTCTGAGGTCCAACCATCCCGGTACGTGGGGCGACACATTCCCGTGGCCGGGCACCGAGGATCACAAATATACCCGCGGTCATGGCGTGATCGTCGGCGGTGCTTCGATGAGCGGCGCCGCGCGGCTTGCGTCCATGGCGGCGCGCCGGACGGGCGCCGGGCTTGTGACGGTCGCGGCGGATCCGGAGGCGCTTGGCGCCTACACCGCGGATCAGCCGGGGCTGCTGACCCTGCCTTTCCGGACCGCCGAGGAATTCGCCGGCATTCTGGAAGACGAACGAAAGAATGGTGTTCTGGTCGGTCCCGGCGGCGGGGTCAGCCGGACGACCCACGATATTGTGCTGGCCGCCGCAGGACGGGACCGCAGCCTCGTGCTCGACGCCGATGCGTTAACGTCGTTTCAGGAAGACCCGGCGGAACTTTTCTCGGCGATCAACGGAACGCCCTGCGTGCTGACGCCGCACGAAGGCGAATTTTCGCGCCTCTTCAGAATGACCGGAGACAAACTGACCCGGGCGCGCAAGGCGGCCGAAACGGCCGGCGCAGTTGTTCTGCTGAAGGGTGCGGATACGGTCATTGCCGCCCCGGACGGGCGCGCGGCGATCAATGAAAACGCGCCGCCCACTATGGCGACCGCCGGGGCCGGAGATGTGCTGGCGGGGACGATCCTCGGATTGCTGGTTCAGGGAATGCCGCCCTTCGAATCCGCCTGCGCCGCTGCGTGGCTCAATGGAGACGCGGCGTCGGTGCTGGGTCCCGGTCTGATCGCGGAAGATCTTCCGGCCGCGTTCCCCCAGAGCCTTGCCGGTCTGTCAAAAAGGTTGGACGTCAATTAACCTTTGTTAACCCCGCGGGTAGCTGCTAGAACGGGCTCCGCGCACGTAAAACGTGTGTGGATAAGTGCAATAATGATTGGGAAACAGTGCATTAGGGGATTTGCATTAACCGTTTGTTAAGGTTGGTGTGTAAACTGTAACGTGGGAAATAGGGGGGAACTGGTTTGTCTACGGAGAAGCAGGAAGTCATGGGTTGGCTCAGAAGTGACTCTGGACGCGCGCTGAGCAGTTTTTTCTTCAAGCGCGGCAGCAGGCTGGAATACGTCCGGCCGGGCTCGACCTTTCGGCGCGTTCAGCGCGACGGACTGGTCGAAACTGCGCAGGTTCTATCCGTTGGCACGGATTCCTACGGAATTCCGCATGTACGTTTTCAGGTCAGTTTTCGACGCCCCCACCGTAACCAGTTCGACGACGGCGCCCGCATGCTGGCGCTGAAATCCCTTGCCGATCAGTACCGTGAGCGGGTGTCCGCGCAGGAAGCGGCAAGCCTCTGAGTCACGTCTTCAATCCGCTTGCAACGGCAGGGCGGTTTCGTATTTCACCCGCTTGAGCGCGAAGCTCGACTTGATGCTGGCCACGCCCGGAATGCGGGTCAGGTGATCCTTCAGAAATGCCTCATAGTCGGATACGTCCGGCACCACGATACGCAACAGATAATCTGAATCGCCCGTCATCAGATAGGCCTCCATGACCTCGGGGCGGCCCGCGATGACGCGCTCGAATGTTTCCAGCGCGGTTTCCACCTGACGCTCCAGCGTCACCTGGACGAATACGCTGAGCGAAAATCCGGCGCTTCCCTGATTCAGGATCGCGGCGTAGCGGTCAATCACGCCTGCGTCTTCGAGGTCGCGGACCCGCCGCAGGCAGGGAGACGGGGACAGGCCCACCGATTTTGCGAGTTCGACATTGCTGATGCGTCCGTTGCGTTGCAACTGGTCAAGGATGCGGCGATCGAAGGCATCAAGTTGAATATCAGGCATAACTGCGTACCATTATCGAGTTCTGCGCAATAATATTGCGAATATTGTCGAATCCGGCAAGCGATTTGCAAGAAACCATGCTCAACAAAGAGCTATCGTTGCCGAGCTATTGTAAAGGATTGCGGACATGGCCAACAAACTGAGACTGGTCGATACCCCGGATACACACGCGGTTGCGGACTCGAGCATGACGGCGCTGCGCGCGCTGGAACGCAAGGTGCTGTGGCTGTCGAGCTGGATGATCCACAATGCGAACCACATACGGGAATCGCGCGACGGGCTGAAAGTCGGCGGGCACCAGGCTTCGAGCGCGTCGGTGGCTACGATGATGACGGCGCTGTATTTCGACGTACTGGGGCCGCAGGACAGGGTGGCCGTGAAACCACATGCGTCGCCTGTATTTCATGCGATCCAATACCTGCTCGGCAACCAGACGCGGGAAAAGATCGAAGGGCTCCGGGCATTCGGCGGCGCGCAATCCTATCCGTCGCGAACGAAGGATACCGATGACGTGGATATTTCCACCGGCTCGGTCGGGCTCGGCGCGGCGCATACCGTTTTTTCGTCACTGGTTCAGGACTACGTGCGGCTGAAGAATTTGTCGCCGGAAGGATTGCGCGAAGGGCGCATGATAGCGTTGGTCGGCGATGCCGAGCTTGACGAAGGCAACATGTACGAAGCCCTGCTCGAGGGCTGGAAGAAGGATATCCATAATGTCTGGTGGGTAATCGACTACAATCGTCAAAGCCTCGATTCCGTCATTTCCGACCGGCTGTTCGGCCGCATCGACCAGTTGTTCGAAAACATGGGCTGGCGGGTGGTGACCATGAAATACGGCAAGCTGCTGGAACAGGCGTTCGCCGAGCCGGGCGGCGACGCGCTGCGCAACTGGATAGATACCTGTCCGAATTCGCTGTATTCGGCGCTGACCTTCAAGGGCGGCGACTCCTGGCGTGAATATCTGAAGCGTGACCTGAAAGGCGTGGCCGGCATCAAGACGCTGCTCGACAGCCATGACGACGACGCGTTGCACAAGCTTATGACCAATCTGGCCGGCAACGATCTTGAATCCTGTCTTGAAGCCTTCAAAGGCGTAACCGACGATGCTCCAACCTGTTTCATCGGGTACACGGTGAAAGGGTTCGGTCTGCCTTTCGCCGGTCACAAAGACAATCATGCCGGCCTGATGAACCCTGAACAGATGGACGATTTCCGCGCGGAAATGAACATCCCGAAGGGCGAGGAGTGGGAGCGTTTCTCTGGCATCGACATGGACTTGGAGGAACTCGAACGGTTCCTCGCGAACGTCCCGTTCGCGCAGGAATATCCCCGCCGCTACGAGACGCCGCGCATAAACGTCCCGTCGCTCAATATCCAGCGGCGGCCTAAAATGTCGACCCAGGATGGCTTCGGCCGCATCCTGAACGAACTGGCGCAGGGCGACAGCGAACTGGCGGACCGGATCGTGACCACTTCGCCCGATGTGACGGTATCGACCAATCTCGGCCCCTGGGTAAACCGGCGGGGTATCTTCAGCCGGTCCGAAACATCGGACACGTTCGCGCAGGAAAGTGTCGTTTCCGCGCAGAAGTGGCAGATGGCGCCGGAAGGCCAGCACATCGAACTTGGCATCGCCGAAACAAACCTGTTCCTGCAGCTCTCCGCGCTTGGCCTGTCGAGCAGCATGTTCGGCGCGCGCCTGCTGCCGATCGGCACCGTCTACGATCCGTTCATCCGCCGCGGTCTCGATGCCATGCATTACGGCTGTTACCAGGATTCCCGCTACATGCTGGTGGCGACCCCGTCGGGGATCACGCTGGCGCCCGAAGGCGGTGCGCACCAGTCGTCGGAAACGCCGCTGATCACACTGGCGCAGCCCGGCATGGCGGCGTTCGAGCCGGCTTACGTGGACGAACTGGCCGAAATCATGCGCTGGGGTTTCGAATATATGCAGGCGGACAACGGGGGGGCGGTGGCCCTGCGGCTGTCCACCCGTATCCTGGAACAGCCTGACCGGGAAATGACCGAAACGCTGCGTGCCGAGGTCACAGCCGGCGCTTACTGGTTGCGCGAACCCGAACCGGGCAGCGAACTGGTCATCGCCTGCACCGGCGCGATCATGCCGGAGGCGATCTCGGCCTATGACGATATCGTCGAAGACATTCCCGGCGCCGGCCTGCTGGCGATCACCTCGGCCGATCGCATCCACGTCGACTGGATCGCCGCCCGCCGGGCGCGGATGTCGGGGCATGGGGGCTCGGTTGCGCATATCGAAAAACTGCTCGCGCCGCTGGCCGAAGACGCGGCGCTGGTCACGGTCGGCGATGCCCATTCGGGTACGCTCGGCTGGATGGGATCGGTCGCCGGACACCGCATTTACCCGTTGGGCGTCGATGCGTTCGGACAGTCCGGCGATCTGCAGGATCTTTACCGGCACTACGGAATCGACAGCGACGCCATTCTGGATGCTGCTGCGCGGGCCTGTATCCGGCGTCTGGAAGGCTGAATTATCGTCACGTTACCATTGCCCGACGCAGTCGTTTGATGTAGACCCCCGCCGACTAAGAGCTTCGGTTGACGGAAACAGGTGCTGCGGTTAGGTGTGTGCCCCGATTCAGCGGGCGTGGTGGAATTGGTAGACACGCAGGTTTTAGGTACCTGTGGCGCAAGCCGTGGGGGTTCGAGTCCCTTCGCCCGCACCAGTCGATGCCCGGTTCCGCGTTGTTTGCTACGGTCGCCGGAAAGGCGATGAAAAGAGAGATTTATGCAGGTTACAGAAACCAGTAACGAAGGCCTGAAACGCGAATATACGGTCGTGATCCCGAAAGAGGATATCGACGGACGCATGAGCGAACGGCTCGCCGAAGTGGGCGCCACCGTGAACGTACCCGGTTTCCGGCCGGGCAAAGTGCCTCTCACGATCCTGAAAAAGCGGTTCGGAGACGCGGTGCGCGGTGAAATTCTGGAGCAGACGATCCAGGATTCGATTCAGAAAACCATGGACGAAAAGGATCTGCGTCCGGCGATGGAGCCCAAGATCGATCTCGTCACGTTCGAGGACGGCGCCGATCTGGAATACAAGCTGACCGTTGAAGTGATTCCGGACATCGAACCGATCGATTTCGGCACGATCGAATTGGAACGCCTTGTGGCGGACGTGCCCGACGACGATGTGCAGACGTCGATGGAGAGACTGGCCGACCAGCAGAAAACCTTCGCCGCCGAAGAAGGCCGCGCGGCCGAGGACGGCGACCAGCTGCTCATGAATTTCCTTGGCCGCATCGATGGCGAACCCTTCGACGGCGGCGCCGCCGACGGTATGGAGCTCGTGCTAGGCAGCGGGCAGTTCATTCCCGGTTTCGAAGAACAGCTTGTCGGCGTCAAGGCCGGCGACAAGAAAATGGTCAATGTCGATTTCCCGGCGGAGTACGGCGCGGAGAACCTGGCCGGCAAAGCGGCGGAATTCGAAGTCGATGTTACCGAAGTGCGTGCGCCCGCGAAGGTCGAGATCGACGAGGAATTCGCCAAATCCATGGGCGCCGAGGATCTGGCCTCGCTGCAGTCGATGGTGCGCGACCAGATCGGCTCCGAGTACACCCAGATTTCCCGCGGCCGGTTGAAGCGCGAACTTCTCGACAAGCTGTCGGACATGGCGGATTTCGACGTGCCGCCGGGCATGCTGGAAGAGGAATTCCAGAATATCTGGAAGCAGCTCGAAGAAGCCAAGGAACAGGATCGTCTTGACGAAGACGACAAGGCTAAGTCCGACGAGGAACTGGAAGAACGCTACCGCGAAATCGCAGCGCGTCGCATCCGCCTCGGTCTGCTGCTATCGGAAATCGGCCGGGTCAACAACCTGACCGTCAGCCAGGACGACCTGAACCGGGCAATGGCTGAACAGGCC
>Ga0181590_10001507_pt1 | contig 19689 bp, 12 predicted proteins | sample 071ome_34_FD_132446 | JGI IMG/M metagenome (GOLD analysis project Ga0181590, IMG submission 132446) | Coastal salt marsh microbial communities from the Groves Creek Marsh, Skidaway Island, Georgia - 071411BT metaG (megahit assembly) | ecosystem: Environmental > Aquatic > Marine > Intertidal...
ATGCTACTTGCTATGCATATATTTCTTATCAAACTGCATATTTGAAAGCTCACTATCAAACTGAGTTTATGGCTGCTCTTATGACTTCTGATTTAGATAACACAGATAGAATTATTATTGAAATTAACGAGTGTAATCAGTTAGGTATAGATATTTTGCCTCCGAATATAAATGAATCTTTAGTTGATTTTACGGCTACTAAAGAAAATGAAATACGATTTGGATTGGGTGCGATTAAAGGGCTTGGTGTAAATTTGATCGAGAAAATTTTAGAAGAAAGAAAAAATGGAAAATTTTTAAATTTATCCGATTTATGTTCAAGGTTAACTCCCGATGTACTTAATAAAAAATCTATTACAGCCCTAGCATACGCTGGAGCATTGGACGAATTTGGAGACAGGCATCAGATTGCTTCAAATTATGAAATTTTAAATGCATATAGTAAATCTGCACTTAAATCGCGTGAAACAGGGCAATATTCTTTGTTTGGTGAGGAAGAGAAGCTTGCAGATATTCAACTGATATCTGTTCCAGAGTTATCTAACTTAGATATGCTTAAAAAAGAAAAGGAAGTTCTTGGTATCTATGTTTCTGATCACCCTCTTGCTGGAATAAAGGTAGACTCTAAGAAGTTTACTACTATCAATAAGTTTACTGAAGATAAAAAATCTTATTCTTGCGTAGCAATGATTTCTGGTTATAGAAAGTTTTTGACTAAAAAGGGCGATTATATGGCAATGTTTAAACTAGAAGATGCAACTTCTGAAATTGAATCTTTGATATTCCCAAGAAACTTTGCATCTCTTTCTCTTAATTTGACTGACGATATGATAGTTTCTGTGACTGGAACTTTATCGATTGAGGACTCTAAAAAAATGTTTGTAAATTCAATTCGAGAATTTAGTTTTGCCAATATAATTGATGACAAGCAAGAAGATGATTCTATGATTGCTTTTGATAAAGATAATCTTACTTTAGTTATAAATGTTGACTCAAATACACCAAAAGAGTCTTTAGTTGAGTTAAAAGAAATTCTTAGTGTTAAAGGTGATGTGAGTGTTTCTATGCATATGATTAAGGATAATAAAATTGTTAAAAAACTAAAACTTAGAAGCAAAATTAAATTTGATGAACAGGTTAAAAAGAATATTGTTGAACTTCTTTCATAAATCCACTAAAATTGATTTTGAAATTATTAATTTTATTTAAATGAGAACTCATACATGCGGTAGTCTAAGAAAAGACGATGATGGAAAAAGTGTTATTTTATGTGGTTTTGTTCATAAAAGAAGAGATCACGGTGGACTTGTGTTTATTGATTTAAGAGATAGATACGGAGTTACACAAATTGTTTTTGACCCTGAAAAAGGTGCTCAAGCACATGAGATTGCTCACAAACTTAGATCTGAATTTGTTGTTAAGGTTACAGGTAATGTTGTAGCAAGACCTGATAACATGGTTAACAAAAACTTAGATACTGGTGAGATAGAAATATATGCGACTGATTTGCAAATCTTTTCAGAAAGTCAAACTCCTCCATTTGAGATTGATGCTGATAATTTAGCCAATGAAGAATTGCGTTTAAAACATAGATATTTGGATTTGAGAAGACAAAAGATGAAATCAAATATCATAACTCGTCACAAGGTTATTAAGTACATGCGTGATTTTTTGGATTCTCAAGACTTTTTAGAGATCGAAACTCCTATTCTTATCAAAGGAACTCCTGAAGGTTCTCGTGAATATATTGTTCCAAGTAGAGTTTATCCTGGTAATTTTTATGTTTTACCACAGTCTCCTCAACAGCTTAAACAGTTATTGATGGTTGCTGGTATGGATAAATACTTCCAAATTGCTAGATGTTTTAGAGACGAAGATCAACGTGGAGACAGACAACCTGAATTTACGCAACTTGATATGGAATTAAGTTTTGTTTCACAAGAAGATATAATAAAGATTAATTCTGATCTTTTATTTGATATTCTTACTAAATTTAGACCTGATTTATCAGTTAAAGATAATCAAGTTTTCAGACTTACATATGATGAAGCTATGAATAGATTTGGATCTGATAAACCTGATCTAAGATTTGATCTGGAGTTCAAAGATGCAACAAATATATTTGAAAATACAAATTTCAATGCTTTTGCTGGTGTTTTGAAAGCTGGAGGTGTGTTAAAAGTTATGAAGGTTCCTGGTGCTGCTGATAAACTTTCTCGTAAAGATATTTCTGAGCTTGAGTCTGTAGCTAAAATTTATAAAGCAAAAGGACTTGCATACGTTTCAAAAAAAGATGGTGAGTTGAATTCTCCTATTTTAAAATTTCTAACTGAAACTGAAATTGAAGCTTTACTAGATCTTACTGATTTTAATGAAGGCGATATTATGTTCTTTGCATGTGATACTTTTGATATTGCTTGTAATTCACTTGGACATGTTAGAAATGCAGTTGCTAAAAAACTTAATTTAATCGATGAATCGATTTGTTCTATTGGGTGGGTTACTGATTTTCCAATGTTTGAAGTTAACGATGATGGATCTATGCAAGCTTGTCATCACCCGTTTACATCCCCTAAACAAGAGGATGTTGAATTTATGGATTCTGATATTTTTAAAGTTAGAACAAATTCGTATGATTTAGTTATGAATGGCTATGAAATTGCTGGTGGTTCTGTTAGAATACATGAAAGAGATTTACAAGCTAAAGTTTTTGATTTACTTGGAATCTCAAAAGAAGATGCGAAAGAAAGATTTGGTCACATACTTACAGCCTTTTCTTATGGTGTACCTCCACATGCTGGTATTGCTTGGGGTCTAGATAGATTAATAATGCTGTTATGTAACGAACCAAATATACGTGAAGTAATTGCTTTCCCTAAAGATCAAAAGGCAAAAGATGTAATGCTTGGTGCTCCATCATTAATGCCAAATGAAACTTTAGATGAACTTTCTATATCAATTGATACTGAATAATGGATTATTTTTTTATTTTAATTGCTATCGTCTTCCTTTTCTTTATTGGTAAATATACCTTTAAAGGTTTGGAGTATATCTCTTATTATAAAAATTCTCCTAAAATCTCTAAAGACTTTGTCTTTATGAAAGTTTGTACTCCTAAGAAGGATTCACGTGAAGATAAAGAGATAGACAGAGAAAGTCGTGGTCAAGAAACTGACTTTAAAGGTAATATTGCTTTAATGTCTCAGTTGATTAATTCTTTGTCTACTTTGCATGATGATTCACTTAAATCTAGGTTTAAAGGTAGAGATTATATTTCCTTTGAAATTGTTGTTTTAAATGGAATGATCAATTTATATATTTGTGCTCCATCAAATTTAGCCAAATTAATTGAAAAGAAAATAACTGCCTTTTTCCCTGATTCTTTTATAGATTATGATTCGCCTTATAATTTAATATCTAAAGATTCACATACTAAAGCTACTTATATGACTTTAAAAAAGGAGTCTATTTTTCCTTTAAAGTCTTTTAGAAATCAAACAAATGATCCATTTAACTTTATTTCTAACAGTTTGTCGAAATTTGAACCTGGTGAATCTGCTGCAATTCAGTTAATTTTGACTCCCGAAGATAATTCTTGGTCTAAAGAAGGTAGAAAAAAAGCAAAGGAAATGCTTAATAAAGACGAAGAAAAAAAGAAATCTTTTTTACATTCTTTAAAAATCTTATCTTTAATTGGTAAATTTTTTGAATTCTTTTTTACTGGTACTAATGAATCTTCCGATGATTCTTCTGGTGTTGACAGAAAAACACAAGTTGAGGAAGATGAAATTAAAGCAATGGATGAAAAAAATACTCAATCTGGATTTGATACTAACTTGAGAATTGTAGTAAATGCTAAGTCTGAAAATGCATGTTCGATGCATATGCGTAATATTAAATCAGCATTTTCTCAGTTTTCATCAAATGCTGGAAACTCTTTTGGTGGTCCAAAAAGTTTCTTAGGTAGAGATCTTCACTCTGAAAAACAATTGATAAAAGATTTTATTTTAAGATCTAATCGTAAACCCTTTTTTAGTTTTTTCGATAAATCAATTTTATCTTCAGATGAAATTGCTATGATTTTTCATGTTCCTAATATTGCTTACAATAGATCTCCAAATCTAGCATGGCAAAACTATAAAATTGCACCGCCGCCAGATAATCTTCCAGATGAAGGTATTTTGCTTGGTTATAATTATTATCGTGGTGAAAAGAAAGCTATTAGGTTAAAACCGTTAGATAGGTTTCGTCACTTTTATGTTATTGGTCAAACCGGTACTGGTAAATCTTCTATTATGCAGGTAATGATTCGTCAAGATTTCAATAACGGTAAGGGTCTTTGTATTATTGATCCTCATGGAACATTAATTGAAGATGTGTTGCCGTTTATTCCTAGAAGTCGGGCTGATGATGTTATTTTATTTAATCCTTCAGATACAGAGCGTCCAATGGGATTGAATTTATTAGAAGCTAAAAATGAAGATGAGCGAGAACTAGTAGCTATGGATGCTATGAACTTAATGATTAAGATATTTGATGAAGAAATTTTTGGTCCACGTCTTCAAGATTATTTCAGAAATGGTTGTTTGACCTTAATGGAATATGATAAAGGTGGAGCTATTACAGATATTGTTCGTTTATTTACAGATGAAGTTTTTCAAAAAGAACGTGTAGCTCAGGTAACAAATCCAATTGTTAAATCATTCTGGGAAAACCAAATGGCAAACACTTCTCAAGAAGAAAAACAAAGAATTATTCCTTATTTTGCTGCTAAATTTGCCGCTTTTATTACTAATAAAATGATGCGTAATATAATTGGTCAAGTTAAATCAGGTTTTGATTTTTTGGATGCCATGCAAAACAATAAAATTCTTCTTATGAACCTTTCTAAAGGTTTAACCGGAGAGTTCAATTCAAAGCTGCTTGGTTTGATTATTGTGTCAAAGCTTCAAGTTGCTGCTCTTGCTCGTGAAAAGATTCCGAAAGATCAAAGGCAAGATTTCTTTTTGTATATCGATGAATTCCAAAACTATATTACAGATTCTATTGAGTCAATCCTGTCTGAAGCTCGTAAATATAAATTAGGATTAATTGTTGCTCACCAGTATATTGGTCAGCTTGTAAATAAAGGGGATGAAAAAATTAAAAATGCTATCTTTGGTAATGTAGGGTCAATGTTTTGCTATAAAATTGGTGCCCCGGATGCTGAGTTCTTAAAGAAAGAATTCGAACCTACTTTTTCAGATCAAGATCTAATTAATATTGATAAATTCAAGGGTGTTATGAAGCTTTCTATTGATACTCAACCTTCTAAGCCATTTAGTATTGTTCCTGTTAACCCTTATTTGCAAAAAGGTGATAAAGAAATTGGAGAAGCAATGCGTCAATTATCTAGACTAAAATATGGTCGTGATGTAGAATTTGTTAACCGAGAAATATTAAGAAGAATCGGAGCTTAGTTGACATTTTATTTTAAATAAGGTATAAACCTATCATGAAAAAGACTTTTTTATTTATACTACTTTCAATATTATTCCCTGCTATTACATTTGCAGACGGTTGTGATGATGGTGATTACGTATTAAGTGCATATTATTCTCCCCTACCTGGACAGAATTATTATGCTACAGGATCATATGCATCTGAAATTGTTTTAAATGGTGGTGGAATAATTACTGCCTCAGGAAGATATGTTGACGATATTCCTTATGCTTTTGTTGCTGCTCCACCTTGTTTTGAATTTGGAGATGTTATTCAAGTTGAAAATTTAGGTTATTTCAAGGTTTTAGATAGAGGTGGTGCTATTAAAGGTAAGCGTTTGGATGTTTGGGTTGGTTATGGGAATTCTGGATTAAAAACTGCTTTAAATTTTGGTAAAAAAACCCTTTTTGTTAAAAAAGTTACTGATATTTCTGATGATCAATTATTGCAGTCTTATGAGTCTTTAGATGAATCTTTAGTTTCTCTTCCTAAAAATGGTGTTTATAATCCTTTAGAATTTATTTCTAGTTTGAAATTAGGTGATAATGGTTTTTTTGTTGGTGTTGTTCAGCAATTTTTAAAAGACATTGGATTATATAATAAGTCCATTAGTTTTGTTTTCGACTCCTATACTCAAGAAGTATTAGATGAATTTAAATTGAACTTTGCAAAGATTAAAGATGATAAATTACCCCTTACAGGTTTAAATGAGCCTCTTTTTATGAATTTAAAGGATTTTGCTATTCATAAGCGTCAAGAAGAAATTGAATATGAATTTTTATTTCTAAACTTATCGAGCGGAGATGAAGACTTTGAAGTTTTGAATCTACAAAAAATCCTCTACTTACTTGGTTATGACTTAGAAATTACCGGAGAATTTGATCAAAATACTAAAAATGCAATTATTAAGTTTCAGGAAGATAACAATTTTGAATTCTTAAATTCTTCATCTAAAGGAAATTTTGGTCCTAAAACTAAGTCTGTTATGCTACAAAGAATGTTATCTTCAAATTTTTTTAATGATAAGTTTGATATTAATGATTTCTTTTATGATCCTGTTTATAAAGATCAAGAGAGTCAGATTGTAAGAGATCTACAATTATTTTTAAAAGATGCTGGCTTTTATAAAGCCGATCCTAATGGAAGAATGGACGATTTAACGATTAATTGTTTAAGACATTTTCAATTATCTGGAGGTGTTATTAGTAATTCAAAGGATTCTGGTGCTGGATTTTTTGGCCCTAAAACTCGAAGGTTTTTAAATAATATAATTTTTTCAAGATTAGGATTTAAAAATCAAAAAGTTGATATTATGGAGGATACTCTAGTTGTTGATAATAAACAGAATATTATTGGTTTGCGTTATCTTGATAATGATCCGATGGTAGAGGTTTTACAGCGTAAATTAATAGATAAAGGTTTTTTGAATTCTAAGTATACTACTTCTTATTTTGGTGATAAAACCTTAGCTGCTCTAACAGCTTTAGGTAAAACTTTAAAAGATGATTTTTCTGTAGAAATTGATCCTAAAGTTGTTGATATGCAAGTTCAAAGATTTTTGATGGAGTAATTGTTGTTTTTATCTTCTAAAAATGATATAATAATAAGATTTAAATACTTATATGTTAAAGTCTTATGTTTTTAGAGTTTTGATTGTACTTTTGATTGTACTTGGAATTAACAATGGAAAGTACCTTATGGGTAACACTTACTACTCATTGAGTCATGAGGCTTTTGATGGATTTGTTTCTCCTGTTTCAAAAACTGTTGATTGGGTAAATTTACCTTCTAGCATGCATGAATCTTCATTTCATGATATCTCTAGTAATTATATATTAGACTTACCCGATTACGATTCTGATATTTTGGGGATGTCATTAAGTTCTGTAGGGTTTTCGTCACCAAATGATCTTAATATTCGAAATTCAAAAATTACTTATTCTGTTCCCTATCTTGGAAATTATAAATTAGATGGTATTCAAAACGCTGGAAGTCATCCTGGGGTTGACATTAAGCTTTTGAAAAATACACCTTTATATTCCATTGCAAATGGTGTTGTTGTGAAGTCAGTGAAATCAAATATTGGTTTTGGTAATTATATTGTTCTTTTGCATAAAGGAGTAGTTGATCCTAAAGATCCATCAAGTAAAACGGATATATATTCAACATATGCTCATTTGGATAGAATACTAGTTGATGAAGGACAAGTGGTTTCAAAAGGTCAAATGATTGCTTTTTCAGGTGAATCAGGATTAGCAACTACAGCTCACCTGGATTTTCAGATCAATACAAAAGATGTTCCTTTTTTGCCTTATTGGCCATTTAACGTAAATGAAATTGCAAAAGACGGATATGATTTTGTTTCTGCTGTAAATGCGGGAGTTGGTTATGAAGATGCTTTGAAGTATACTATTAATCCTTTTGAATATATTGAAAAGTTTAAGGATTTTAAGTGGAACACAAAGATTTTAACCTCTGAAATTGATAAGTATAGAGTTGTAGAACAAGTTATCGAACAAAGTGTTGAGCCGGTTGTTGAGATTGCTAACCTTGACTCTAATTTAAAGTCTATTGAAGATGAATCATTAGATAATATTAAATTTACTAGTGTAAACTTTCCTGATAAATACTTATACATTAATAACTCCAATCTAAGAATTGATTTTAATGGAATGTTTGAAGCTGAAAGATTAAGGGTTGATTCAAATTTATTAAGTTATAAGTTATTAGAAGAAAATAATAATTATGTTTCTTTTGAGTTAAGTCCAAAAACATTCGGGTCTGAAAAAGTTTCTATTTATTATGATGATCAATTAATTGCTTCTAAGAATGTATATGTGTCCGTGTTTAGAGATGTTTCTTTTGATGATCAAAATAACTCTTTTCTAAAGTCATTGGTTGATAAGAAGGTATTGAATGGTTATCTTGATGGTTCAATTGACTTATATTCACCTATTTCAAAGGTTGAAGCTATTGTATTAATTTCTAGACTGATTGATCCAAACTTAGGAAGTGATTCTGATTCTTGGTATCAAAAGCAATTAGATTTAGCTATTAGTTTGTCTGCAGTAAATAGTGGAGTTTCACTTAGTGAATCAATTAATCTTGCTGAATTCTTAAAGATTACTTATAGATTATTAGATGTTGATATTTCGATGTCGGTTCATGAATTTTATTCTGAATTATTTGATGTTAACTCATGGTATGCTCCTTATGTTCAAGAGGCTTATCGAAAAAATATTCTTTCAACAACTGACTTAATGTCTTTGGATCAAAATTTAAACCGTTTGCAAGTCTTTGATTTGATTGATGAATTTTCTAATTTTATTTATTAATTTTCTCTTGTTTTTTAAAATTAATTAAATTAAAATACCATTACAAATTAGCCCGCGTAGCTCAGCTGGATAGAGCAGCGCCCTTCTAAGGCGAAGGTCAAAGGTTCGAATCCTTTCGCGGGTACCACTTTTATTATGAGATACATACTTTTAGATTATTTAAAACTCTTCTCAATACTTATAATGATTATCTATCATTATTTTTTTATTGATTCTTTTGTTTTTAATGCACCTATGTATTCTTTTAATGATTCTTTACTTGAATTTATCAGAATTTTATTTATTACTATTTCTGGATTTTTGCTTGCATTATCCTATAGTAAACAGAAGATTGAGTCATACTTTCTTAAGAGAATTTCAGTATTAGCTGTTTCCTCTTTTTTAATTTCACTTGTTACATTTATCTTTTTCAGTGATGTTTTTATTTATTTTGGAATTATTCATTTGATTTTATTTGGAAATGTTTTTATTTATATTTTTAAATTTAAACCCTTTTATCTTCTTTTGTTTCCGTTGTTTTTATATATATTTCCAGAAGTTGTGCATTTGAAATTAATTAAGAAAGCCACTTTGGATTACTTTCCATTGTTTCCGTATCTTATTTATTTTTTAGCTAGTTTTGTCTCTTTTCCATATTTATCTAAAGTTATTCCACAAAAAAAGCCTGACCTAGTTAGTACTGTGGTCAAGCATTCTTTGTTAATTTATTTAATTCATCCAGTAGTTATTTTTATCTACTTACAGATGTATTATAGGTAGAAAGATAGTCTTCAGTTTGTGTATGCATAAATCTTGATGTTTTTCTTTGCCATAAGATTTGATTTGATCTTAATCCAGGTAAGTCACCTTGGTAGAATGGACCAATTAATTCAACCTTATCTATGGCTTTTGGACTATAGATTTCTGTAATTACATCTTTGTTTTCATTTGTGTAGCTTTGGAATAATACTGGGAAATTGTATGGATTTGTAAATTTTAAGTCTACATAAGGTGGATAAATAGTTGAATCTAAGCCATTATTATACTCCTTATAGTAGCTAACGTATAAACTATGATTTCTCCATTGGTCGATATTCATTCCACTTTGCAGAGCGGCTCTAAATAAAGTTGTAGATACTTGGCATAAACCTCCTCCTGGTTCTAATTCAAGTTTTCCTCCTTCTTTGATTACTTTTGCTAGCTTCCAACTAATATTTGATCCTTTGTTTTTAAGAAGATTTAAGAATGAAATTTGCTGACCTGGCATTACAAATACACTTGAAATCAGATTTTTAGTACCAAGCTCAACATTTTGACTTCTTCCCCAATCACTACCTTTGAAATTAGATTTTCCTTCGCCTTGCTTTTCGTATCTATATTCTTTTGAGTTTTCATCGATTACCATTGCTTTTAAAGTATCATATTGAATTTGAATTCTTAATAATCCTCTCTCAATATTTTCAAGAAGATTTTGAGCTGTTTGATCTATATTTATTTTTCTTCCATCTTTTAGAAATCCATTTGATTCTCCAGTATTTGAGTTAATATAAACATTTGAAACTAAATTTTCTAAACTGTGTTTTTCTTCATATTTTGATAGGAATGAGCTTAGTGCATTTTTATCTATTTCATCTGTACCGTTTTTAAATAACGTTAAAATATCAATGTTTTCAACTTGAGACTCTCCATTTGTGTGAACTCTTAATTTTTGATTTTTAACTTTGTTTAATTTATCTGCGAAATCATTGGCTTTTTCAAATGTAAAATCTGTATTTTCTTCTTTTATTTTTAGATCAACAGAATCAGAAATTAATGAAGCCAATACAAGATGATTCATGTCAATACTTGTTTTAACTTTTCCTTTTACAGCTTTATATCTTCCCTTTTCTTTAATTACTTTTGGTTGAATTTTATCATCAAGGTTATAGCCTTTCAATAATGTTCTATTCAGTTTATTGCTTAACTTACTCTTGTTTCTAAGTGTTTTGATATCGACTTTGATTTGTTTTTCATTGAAATTAATATAAATTTCTTTGTCTTGATTTCTTAAAGCGTTAATTGAATTGATACTTAAGTTCCCTTGGTTACTTAAACTTAGAAATCCAGTGATTAAAAATATAGATAGTGTTTGAAGAATTCTATTTCTCATATGTTATAATTAAATCTTTCTATTATAACATTAATCGATCAACTTTACAAGCTTTGAACTATTATAAATGTAAGAGTGTTGTTTAATATATGAAATGCAATTGCTCCATTTATTCCATTGGATTTTTCATAGACCCAATGAATGATTAATGAAAGAACAAACATCGCTGAAAAGACTTCAAATTGAAAATGTATGCCCGCAAAAATTATTGAAGTTAATACACTACTTTTAACTTTGCTGTAGTTTGTTTTTAACTTGTTATATATATATCCTCTAAATACAACTTCTTCGATAACTGGAGCGAAAATGCAAATGGCAGCGCCAATGATGTAAAAATCTAATTTTGAGTTAATTAAACCATCAATTATATTTTCTTGTTGACCAAATCCAGGCAGTATTTCCATTAAATTTGTTAAAACCAGAATTAAATTTGTACAAATAAATATAAAATATCCAGCGATCGAATATTTTAAAGCTTGAATTATACTCGATTTGTTAACATTTAATTCTGAATACTTGGTTTTAAGAAACTTAAATGGAAGTATCATTAGTACAAACTGAAAGTAAATCGCAAAATAGTTTGAATAAGTTTGATTAATATTTTCTTGTTTAAAAAAAATATTAATAACTAGAAAAGTTAAGGCGTAAAATATAAAAAATATTAAGAAGTATTGAAGTATTTGCAGGTTTGATTTTTTTTTGAAATGATTTATTATATTCATGTAAATTTTTTATATGATTTTAAGAAAAAATGAACAGGTTTTACACACAGTATACCATCACTTTTTACCTTATGTAATAAGATGTATCTATTTTTTGGTATTTGCATCTATTTTTTTACTTTTTATTAGATTTGTTGTTGAATTTTTACCTTCTTATGCCTTTTATTTATACTTGGCTACATTTTTAATTTACCTATTAGTATTTTTAAATATGACTTTTATATACTGGTTAGATAAGCTTATAATAACCAATCAAAGGCTAATTTATATTAACTGGATATCAATTACAAATGTTCAAGAAAACGAAATCAATTTGAAATCGATTCAAGATATTGGTAGTTTTGAAAAAGGCTTAGTAAGATTTATTCCTTTTTTATCTCATGGTAAAATTGTAATTAAATCTTCGGCCTACAAAAACGATATTACTTTTGAAGAAATTGGAAAAGCAAACAAAGTAAGAACTTTTATAACCCGAATTTCCGAATATGATAAATAATGACGATATAATTCAAGAGCTAGAGCAACCTATAAAAAAATCTTTTAGACCAATTGACTTTGAAAATTTTATGGGTCAGAAAAGAATTATCAAACAATTAAACATGATGATTCATGCTTCGAATAAATTGCAAAAGAATCTTGATCATTTAATTTTTTTTGGTGCGCCTGGTTTAGGGAAAACAACTTTAGCTTCCTTGGTGTCTAATGCTGTTGGATCGAATTTAGTTTATTCTCAAGGGCAATCTCTGACTAAAATAGGAGATGTTGCAGCTATATTATCAAACCTTAAGGAAAATGATATTTTATTTGTTGATGAAGTTCATAGATTAAAGCCCAACGTGCAAGAATTTTTTTATACTGCCCTTGAAGATTTTTATTTGGATATTGTTATAGGTAAAGGTCCATCTGCAAAATCAATGAGATTAGATCTTCAACCGTTTACCTTTATTGGTGCTACAACACGTCTTGATAAACTGACTCAACCTTTTCGTGATAGATTTGGAGTTATTTTTAAATTCGAAGAATATAGTGAAAAAGAAATTGCAAAGATATTAAAGGTTCATTTATCCTCCTTTAATTTAACAATTGAAGACTCTGCCTTGTATATTTTAATTTCTGCAACCAAATCTGTTCCTAGAATTGCAATTAATACCCTTAAAAGAGTTCATGAGTATTGCTTGTTTCACGATGTGAATAAAATATCGAAAGATCACATATTGGAATGTTTATCTTTGTTATCGATTGATCAAACTGGATTAAATCAATTTGATTTTAAATTTTTAGATATTTTGTCTCAAAGTAGAGAGTTAAGACCGATTGGTGTTAAAACTTTATCATCAATGCTAGGAGAGGAAGTTGACTATATTGAAAGTATATGTGAGCCATTCTTGCTTAAAAATGGATTGATTCAAAAAACTTCTAACGGTAGAATCATTACCACTAAAGGATTGAAATTTTTATCTGATAATAAATTAAAAAATGAATAAAAAACTTATCTTATCACTATTGTTCCCTATTCTAATAGCTGCTTGCTCTAGTCCTAAATTACAAGAACCCGAAGTTGTGATAGATGTACCTACTAGCAAATCTTTCGTTGGAACTGTTAACAAGCTCTCTGTTCCTTTGAACAATTTAGATAGTGACTATTATTTACTTACTGATTCTAAGAATAGAATTTATTTGAACTCTTTAATTCATAATTTGAATGATTATATCGATTATGAAGTAAGACTTAGAGGTCAACTTGTTTATAGTGACTTGGCAGGAAAACAAGTAGAGATATTAAATGTAGAACAAATAGACATTATTACAAGTCCTCAAATTGTTTCAGACGTACTTTCTTATGAATCTGCAAGTTTTGGAGTTGAGTTTGAATACTTATCTAGTTTTGATCTTGAAGAGTTCTCCTCACAAGTTTCATTATCAGATCCATCTTCTCGTCAACTTATTAAACTGAGTTTTATTGATAAAACTGAAAATCAAGATATGAATTACGATGACTACATTGATTCACTTTCTTTATCAGTTCCTAGGGAAAATTTTGCAACAAACAATCATCGCTTTGATTTATATAATATTTCAAACGATACTATTAAGTATTTTTTAGAGTCTAATAAATATATTTTAGAAATTACTTATGTTTTCCTTGATTCTAGTTACGATGGTCTTGCTGCTTTTGATGAGTTTTTAAATTCTATAAATCTATCTGATCTAGAAATTAAAGAACAAAATCTAGAAGCTGAAGAAAATACTAATGATCTTGATAACGATAATACTGAATCCGAATTAGATCTCGATGAAAAAACAGAGCAATCAACTGATGCAAATTCAGAAACTTCTTTAGATTTAAATTCTAATTCAATATCTGAAGAACAGATTGATGATTCATCAGATTTAGTTGTTGATCTTAGTGATTTTGATAATTCTGTGGATAGTGAATTTTTAAAAGTTATTAACGAATTTGAAACTAACATTGGCTCTTACGTTGATTCATTTCAAAATTCTGTAAGTTACTCTTTTACTGATAATAATGAGTTTTACTTAATTTATCTTGATGAAAATGATAACCAAAAACGTATCTTAGTTGATTATTCTTCTGAATTTAAAGTTGTTGCAACTTTTAAAGAAGGTTCTGTTGCTGATTGGGATTTAGTTGATGGAGTTAATATCGCTTTTGATAGACCTCTTACAGTTTTAAATAAAAATGATAACGAATTTCTGCCTTCAATATCTCTTAAAGAAGGTTTTAGACTTTTTGAGAGTTTGGCTATGAAAATTCAAAGTTTTTATCCAACAGACTGGTACTACTCTCGACAAGATGATGTTTATATATTTTCAAGTGATCCAAAAACATTTGAACCATCTATGTTGATTACTCTTTTAGATGTATCCGCAAGTCTTCCTTACGCTGATTTAGAAACAAATGAATCGGTTCAGGTGTCTAATAATATATTTGTTAAAAAATTAAATGCAGGTTTTTTCAAGCTTGAATTTAAAACAGAATTCCTAGAAGCAAGCTATATTCTAGATAGCCTTCGAGATGTATAGAAATTCCTTCTTGATTTATAATTTTCAGCACTCTATAATTTAGAGTGCTAATTTAATATTTATTAATTTTGTAAACAGAATGTATTTTCCATGTTTACAAATTTTTATTATAATATATAGATAATTTAATCATTATTATGGAAGATAATTACTTTGAAAAATTTACCAAGGAGGCAAAAGACGCTCTTGTAATTGCACAAGAAAAAGCAGAGGAGTCTAATTTGAATTATGTTGGAACTGAACATATTCTTCTTGGTATTTTACATCAAGAAAATTCGCTTGGTGCTACTATTTTAAATAATTTTGGAGTATCTGTTTCCAATGTTGAACTTGTTTTGCGATCGGTTGGAAGAAGTTCGAAAACACAAAATGATACAAGTAAACCAGCAGGGTTGTCTGGTTTTGCCAAACAAGTTATTGAAAATGCCGTTGGTTGTGCATCTAGATACAATCACAATTTTGTTGGTACAGAGCATTTACTGTTTGCTGTAGTATCTCAAGATAATACTGCTGCAACAGTTATTTTAGAGAATATGAAAATAAATCCTAAACATGTTCAATCACAAATCGTAGAGTTTTTCCAGAAAGGTATTGATAATAAAAATATGAATGGTCAAATGAACAATATGAATCCAGTTGAATTCTTCTTAAATGGATTAAATGGAGTTCTTGCATCATCAGATCAGCCAACTTTTAAAAAAGGAGATAAAAAATCTAAATCTAAAACTCCAACATTGGATTATTTTACAGTAGATTTATGTGATCAAGTTAGAAAAGGTAAAGTAGACCCAATTATTGGACGTGAAAAAGAGATTGAAAGATTGGTTTCAATTTTAAATCGTAAAACAAAAAATAACCCAGTTTTAATTGGTGAACCTGGTGTTGGTAAAACGGCTATTGTAGAAGGTTTAGCAATGAGAATTGTAGACAACAAAGTACCACAACAAATGCTTGATAAGAGAATTTTAATCCTACCAATGGGATCTGTTGTAGCTGGTACTAAATTTAGAGGTGAATTTGAAGAACGAATTAAATTGATTATTGAAGAAGCTTCCTCTATGCCTAATATAATTTTATTTATTGATGAGCTGCACACCTTGATTGGTGCTGGTAGCGCTGAAGGTTCACTAGATGCTGCCAATATTTTAAAACCTGCACTTTCTAGAGCAAAAATACAAGTAATTGGTGCAACTACAACTAATGAATACAGACAAGCTATCGAATCGGATCAAGCTTTAGAGCGAAGATTTCAAACTATCATGGTTGATGAACCTTCTATTGAACATGCTATTGAAATGTTAAATGGAATCAGAGAATCTTTTGAAGATCATCATAATTTAATGATTACATCTGAGGCAATTGAAGCGGCTGTAAAACTTTCTTCTAGATACATTACTGAAAGATTTTTACCTGATAAAGCTATTGATTTAATTGATGAAGCCTGCGCTCTAAAAAGAGTTACTACTCCAGAACACAAGAGCGAAATTAAAGAAATGCAAACTAAGTTATCTAAATTAACTAAGAAAAAAGAGCAAGCTGTTTCTGCTCAGGATTATGAAAAAGCTAAAAAAATTAGAGATGAAGAGTTAAAACTTAGTGCCGAAATTGAAAAACTTAAAACTGTTAAAACTCCTAGAAAGTTAAGAAAGAAAATTTCATCTGAAGATGTTGCTAAAATGGTTCATAAAATTACAGGAGTACCAGTTTCTAAACTTGTATCCTCTGACCTTTCTAAACTTAAAAATTTAGAAACTATTCTTCATGAGCACATTATTGGTCAAGAACATGCAGTTAAAGATATTTCAAAAGCTATTAGAAGATCTCGAGCTGGTATTTCAAGTAGTAAACGACCAATTGGAAGTTTCTTGTTTTTGGGTCCAACAGGGGTTGGTAAAACTGAACTTGTTAAGACTTTAGCTTCTGAGATCTATAATGATCCAAAAGCGTTGATTAAAATTGATATGTCTGAGTTTTCAGAAAAGCATGCTGCATCAAGGTTAACAGGTACTACAGCTGGTTACGTTGGATACGAAGAAGGTGGTCAGTTAACTGAGGCTGTAAGAAGAAAACCTTATAGCGTAGTCTTGTTTGATGAAGTTGAAAAAGCTCATCCTGAATTTTTTAATTTACTACTTCAAATTCTTGAAGACGGTGTATTAACTGATGGTAAGGGTAAGAAAGTTGACTTTACAAACACAATTATAGTTATGACATCAAATCTTGGAGCCTCTAAGCTTACTTCAAAAGCTGGCCCTATTGGTTTTAACCTTAGTGATACTGAGGAAAAAGAAAGAATGAAGGACTTTGATTCTACCAAGGAAGAAATTATGTCTGACGTGAGAAAATTCTTTAAACCGGAATTCATAAATAGAATTGATAAAGTAATTGTTTTTGATCCTTTGAAACATGATGATGTAAAAGAAATTATTAAACTGCTTATTAATCAATTGCAATTTAGAATGAATGATAGAAACATTAAAATTAATGTATCAGAAAAAGCTATTTCTTACCTTGCCGAAAAAGGTTATGACCCAGAGTATGGTGCTAGACCTGCAAGAAGAATCTTACAAGATAAACTTGAAGACGAGATTACTGAATTAATTCTTGATAAAAAAGTTTCTACTGGTCAAACAATTAACATTGGATTTAAAGCTGATAAATTAACTTTTACTGTAAAATAACTTGATTTTTTGAAAAGATTGGTGTAGATTTCGTGAGTAATATCACTTAATTTCATCAGTCTTTTTTAAGTGTTACTGCAAAAATTATTAATAACTAAAGATTGAAAATACGCTTATGGCAGATAAAAATTTAATTTCAATGGACGACTTATTAGTTGATTCCCCTGTTTTGAAATTCCCTAAACCAGGATCTATTGTTGAAGGTAAAGTAATTACCATTAGAAAAAATAGAGTATTGGTTGATTTAGATGGTGTTTCGACTGGTGTAATTGCTGGTAGAGAAGCTGTTGATTCAACTGGAACTGTTCAAACTCTTAGCGCTGGTGACGATGTATCAGCATTTGTTTTAGAACCAGAAAATGATGAAGGTCTTATTGTATTATCTTTAAGAAGAGCATCTCAACATAGAACTTGGAAAAGATTCGTTGAAGTACATGATAACAAAGAAGTTATCGAAGTTAAAATCACTGATGCAAATAAAGGTGGTTTACTTGTTGAAGTTGATGGAATTAAAGGTTTCTTACCGGTTTCTCAACTTGCACCTAAACATTATCCAAGAGTAAATGGAGCTGATTCGGCTAAAATTTTACAAAGACTACAATCTTTAACTGGAAAGAAAATTTCTTGTAGAGTAATTAATGTAGATTTTGATACTAAAAAATTAGTACTTTCAGAAAAAGCTGCATTCTACGAACAAAGAAAACAAGCATTAGCTAAACTTAAAATCGGAGATATTATCGAAGGTGTTGTTTCTGGTGTTGTTAACTTTGGTCTTTTCGTTACATTCAATGGTCTTGAAGGTCTTGTGCATATTTCAGAAATCGCATGGGGACACGTTGATGATCCATCGAACTTTGCAAAACTTGGTGATAAAATTAGAGTTAAAATCATTGGAATCGATGGTGAAAAAATCTCTCTATCACTTAAGAAAATGTCTGACAATCCATGGGAAGAAATTTCTAAACAATTACTACCAGGATCACAAGTTAAAGGGAAAATCTCTAGAATTAATGAATTTGGAGCTTTTGTTGAAATCTCAGATGACATTAATGGTTTAATCCATGTTTCTGAATTAAATGATCCAAGAGTTACTGAATCAGATGACTATAATTTACAAGTTGGAGCTTCTGTTACTTCTAATATTGTAAATGTTGATGTAGAAAACCACAGAATTAGTCTTACTTTATTTGACTTAAGTCCTGAGCAATTAAAGCAAGCACAAAAAGTTCAAGCTGCTTCTAAAAAAGCTTCAGCTAAAAAGGCAGATGCAAAAGTAGAAAAAGCTCAAGAAAGTACTCCTGAAGCTCAAGAAGAATCTACAAATTCTGAAAATTCTTTTGGAGAATTAAAACTTTCTAAAAAAGCTTTAGAGGTATTAGCTGCTGCTAATATTAACAATCTTGAAGAATTATTAGCAAAATCTGATGAAGACTTAGCTAAAATTGAAGGATTAACTGATGCAACTATTAGAAAAATCTCAAAATTAAGATAAATCTTATTATTTTCTGATTTAAAGCCCATTTATTGGGCTTTTTTTGTTGCTTATATTTGTATATTAGAATAGAATTGGGTAGAAATAATTTAATCGATATAAATGGCAGTAAAATTAAAAGAATTAGCCGAAAATTTAAATAGTAGTATTGAAGAATTAACAGGACTTTTAAAGAAATTAGAGTTTGATTATGACGAAAAAAATCTTGAGGTAGATGAAGATATTGCTGAACTTTTAGAAGATGAAATCGGAACTACAAAATCTGATATTGAAAATATAGCTGAAAATATTGAAGGTAGTATGGATAGAGAGATTAAGAAAACTGCCAGAAAAAAAACAGCTGGTAAAAATAAGGTTCTCAAAAGAAACTCAAATGATAATTCTATTAAATCAGATTCTTTAGATGTATCTGAAAGTATAACTGTTAAAGAAATTTGTGAAAAAACTGGCGTATCCCCTGCTAAGTTAATTGGTGAATTGATGAAAAATGGTATTATTGCAAACATTAATCAATCTCTAGATGTTGATACTGCAATGGTAATCCTTCCTGAATTTGGAATTAAGGTAAATAGAGTTTCTAAAACTGGTTCTACAGACGATTTATTAAATCGTGATGTAGATACATTGATTGGTGAAGAGGATTTAGAAAATTTATCTGAAAGACCACCTATTATCACAATTATGGGTCACGTTGATCATGGTAAAACTAAACTACTTGATACTATTCGTAATACTAATGTTGTAGCTGGTGAAGCTGGTGGAATTACACAGCATGTAGCTGCTTACCAAATCACTCACAATGAAA
>Ga0181590_10001510_pt1 | contig 19660 bp, 17 predicted proteins | sample 071ome_34_FD_132446 | JGI IMG/M metagenome (GOLD analysis project Ga0181590, IMG submission 132446) | Coastal salt marsh microbial communities from the Groves Creek Marsh, Skidaway Island, Georgia - 071411BT metaG (megahit assembly) | ecosystem: Environmental > Aquatic > Marine > Intertidal...
GCCAAAACCTTGCAAGAGCTTGGCCTGTCCAATGATATGGCTGCGGGCTGTGCAACCCATCAGGGACGTATCGCGGATATGACCCTTGCTAAAGCCTTTGATGAGGGGGTACCGCAGGATCATCTGGTGCTGTCCGCCCTTATCCGTGCGCGCCAGCTAGATGGGCCGAAATAAAACAGAACACCCCATATCAAAGCCAGTATTTCACGATTGACTGCCAGAGCCATTCTGTCATGCTGGTTGTATGATGCGATAGGCTGTTAAAGGGGATGTTTTCCCAAAGCCAAACGGCTGGGCGCATATCTGCTTTTTTTACAAACCATAACGGAGGGCATGATGAATAATATGCTGCTGTACGATGAGCAAAAGAACTTTCAAAACACCCCGATGGAAAACAGCTTTTTCCATACGGTTCCGCTGGCCTCGGCTATGGGAGCAGAAATTGTCGGGCTGAATATTGCCGATATTACAGATGCCTCTTTTGATGCGTTAGCCGCAGCGCTTTATCATCATAAAATGATTTATTTGCGGGATCAGGAACTTAGCTATGAAATGCAGGAAAATCTGACCTTGCGCTTTGGCGAGTTTGGAACAGATGCCTATACAAAGGGCCTGGAGGGGCATCCTAATATCCAGCCGGTTATCAAAGAGGCCGATGCAAAATCGAAAATGGTATTTGGGGGCGGCTGGCATACAGACTCGCCTTTCCTTGCCCAGCCCCCTTCGGTCAGCCTGTTATATTCCATAGAAATCCCGCCCTATGGCGGCGACACCATCTGGTATAATTCGGCAATGGCCTATGATAATTTATCCGATGTGATGAAAAAAATGATAGCCCCGTTAAAGGTGCATATGTCCGGTGAAAAGGTGGTTGCCAGCCTGAACGGGCTGCGCCAGCGTTCTGAAGACAAGCAAATCGGCAATATGTGGGATAATATTGACGAGCAGGCCATGATAGACGGGAATTTTCACCCGCTTGTGCGCACCCATCCTGAAACAGGGGAAAAAGCCCTGTTTATCGACAAGGTCTATGCCAAGGGCTTTGAGGGGATGAGCGCGTATGAATCAGCCCCGCTGATAGATTTTCTGGTCAGCCATATCACGCAAGAGGTGTTTTCCTGCCGTCTTAGATGGTCGCAAAAAACCCTATGCCTGTGGGACAACCGTCTGGTATTGCATCGTGCCTTTAATGATTATGACGGGTTTCGGCGCGAGATGTTGCGTACCACTGTTAAAGGTGAAACCCCGGCATAAGACAGGATAGCGGTACCAAATTAAACGAAGGATAGAACTGCAATGACATTAACTCTGGATGATTTGCAAGCCCATTACCCGGACACCCCGAAAGGGATGAGCGATGCGGAATGGCACGCCCGAATTGATCTGGCGGCTACCTATCGGCTGACTCATTTTTATGGCTGGACAAGTGTTGTTTATAACCATATCACCTTGCGGGTTCCAGGCACTGATACCTTTTTGATCAATGCCTTTGGGGTGCGCTATGACGAGATTACCGCCTCTAATCTGTTGCTGATCGATTTGGATGGCAATCAGATTGATCAGAAAAGTGGATGGCCGGTCAATAAAGCAGGCTATCTTATCCATTCTGCGGTGCATCGTGCGCGGCCGGATGATTTGCATTGCGTAATGCATACCCATGAAACCTACAGCCAGACGATGGCCGCCCTGAATGTTGAAGTTGTCCCGATGGTTCAGGAAGCCTGCCAGCTATATGAACGCATTGGCTATCACGAATTTGAAGGGATTGTTCTGGATGCCAGCGAACAGGAAAGGCTGGTCGCTGCATTAGGGGCAGATAAACACACGCTGGTCTTGAAAAATCATGGCCTGTTAACCGCAGGGCCAAGCGCGGCATGGGCTTTTATCCGCCACCAGCATTTTATCCGCAATGCAGAAATTCAATTACGGGCTATGGCCTCCGGCGGGGAAATCAGCAAATTATCGCCCGAAGTCATGCGCCATACCCGCCATCAATTTGAAGGCGGGGATGCACAAGGCGGGGCAGCGGTACGCCATCCTGAATGGCCAGCTTTCCTGCGCCTGTTAGACAGTATGGACCCTGGCTGGAAAAGCTAGGCTGGCCTGCGAAACCCCTCAGGCAGGGGTCATGAATTTATCAAAATAGCTGGCCATCCCCTGATGGTCATCCAGGCTGAAAATGCCGCCTACATACTGATCGGGACGCACCACAACCAGCACCCCTTTTTGCCGGTCAATGCCGCGCATATCAAAAACATCCTGGCCAGATTTTACATCTGCACAAAAGATTTTTTCATAATCTTTCAGCCCAAGCGTTCCTTTTTTTGGGAACAGAAAATCTGGCATTGCGCTTAATTCGACCTCACGAAAGCCCTCTTGCAAGACAACACGCAAATCAAAAATATGATCTGTTTCTGCTGTCTTTGGCTGATAGCACAAAAGCGGTGAGCGCCTGTCATTTTGCAGAAAATCACATAAAGATTTTATTCCGCCCAGTTCACCTTCGCCCGATGAGAGCGGCCGGGCAAAGGCAAAAATACGCCACCGTCCATCTGCCTTTACACAATGCCCCAGATGAACAGGCTTGGCATCTGCCAGCCTGATAGCCGGGGCAGAATGAAAGCGCATACCCATGACAAAACCCGGTGCAAGCCCTTGATGGGTATCATCGCACGTCAAAAGACCTGCATCATAACGGGTTTCCACCCCGGCGGTATAGCGGGCGTGTTTTTGAAAATAGGCCTGAAAGGCACGGGATTCATCCGCACTGGTGTTTGTCTCTTCCTGATTTTGGCGAGAGCTGGACAGACGGGCAATTTCCTTGTCAAACTCTATCAGCTCTTTTGCTACCGCGCGGCGTTCATCTGAATAGCTATGCAATAGATGCGGCTGGCTTTGGCCGCGCAGGACAGCTGCCAGTTTCCAGCCCAGATTAAAGCTGTCCGCCATGGAAACATTCATCCCCTGCCCGGCTTTCGGACTGTGGGTATGACACGCATCCCCGGCAATAAAGGCACGCGGCATAGCCGATTTTCCAGCCACATCATCAAAGGACGTACAGACACGCTGGCCAATTTGATAGACCGACCACCATACTGTATCTACTACCTCAATCTGGTAGGGATGGATGATCCGTTTGGCAGCGGCAATGAGCTGTTCCAGCGTGATCTCTTCACGAGCCAGACGTTCATTCTGCTTTAATTTTGCGACCTCGATATACAGCCTGACCATATAGCCGCCTTCGCGCGGAATGATCAGCATACTGCCCTCTTCAGCTGAATGAATAGCCGATTTCATGCGGATATCGGGAAAGTCTGTTACCGCCAGAACATCCATCACACCCCATGCGCTATTGACAGAGTCGCCTTCCAGCTGAAAGCCTAATTGCTGGCGTACCGCAGAATGTGCCCCGTCACAACCCACCACAAATTTTGCCCTGATGGTCTCGGTATGAACTGCCCCTTTGCTATCGGTATGATCGAGTGTTAGCCCGACTGGATAGGCATCCATGTCATCAGCGCTATCTTTATCAATTTCCAGGCTGGCCAGCTTGCGGCTATAAAAAGGACGCAACGGGTAATTACCTGCTTCCATCACCTCTAAATAGCGGTCATGGATACGTGCCTGGTTCAAAATAACGTGCGGCATTTCCGATAACCCGTCTTCGGTATCCTGCATCCTGTCTGAACGTTTGATGGTAGCCAGGTTATCGGGATCCGGCCGCCAGAATGTAGTTTCATTTACCCAACAGCTCTCTTTCAGTACCTTTTCGCTAAAATTAAAGGCTTCAAACATTTCCATTGTCCGACAGGCAATACCATCTGCCTGACCTTGCGTCATTGGCCCGTCCTTTTGGTCAATAATAACAGTGTTGATATCACCAAAGGCACTGAGCTGGGCCGCCAGTGTCAGGCCGGCAGGCCCGCATCCGACAATCACCACATCTGCTTTTTCCGGCAATTTTTCTGGCCAGGATGTTTTTTTCTTTGCGGCATCGGATAATTCAGGATTTCCGGCTCTGAATCCATTTTCAAAAAACTGCATCTAAACGCCCCTTTTTATTCGCCTTCAGGATGTTGTCTTGCCAAAGAAAATAATAGCCGGATCGCTATTATTATATAATCTTTCCAGTAACGGTGCGCGCTCTCGCAAAATGACATTCACATTCAAACTGCCCTTTGCGGTAATTTCGGCATATTTTACCGAAGGCGGCTCTGCCAGCACAAGGGCACGGCGAATACGGTTTGATGAACCGGTTGCCGCGGCAAACAACCCTTCCAGCCGCTCTCTCACCTGCTCAAGATAGCTTTTATCATTTATCGCCCCTTGGCTTTGTTCGCTAAGCTGTAATTGCGGATCCGGGAAGATCAGCAAGCCGATATCAGCCTTATCTGCCCCTGTGACCACCACATCCTGTACCAGCCCTGACAGCGCGGATAAGGCGGCCAGCCGCAAATTGCCGGCATGAACCCAGGTACCGGTCAGCAATTTGAAATCTTCACTTAGCCGCCCGTCAAACAGCACCCCGTCTTCCATATTATCCGGGTCTGCAAAGCGCACCGCATCCTGGGTAATCATAAAGCCGTCTTCATCAAATGTTTGGGCTGTCTTTTTCGGGTCATCCAGATAGCCGGACATGACATTTGGCCCGCGCACCCGCAGCTCGAAACGATCGGCTTCTACCGGAATAAGTTTAGCCTCCAGCTTTGGTGCAGGCACACCTATCATGCCGGAACGCGCCCCGCCCTGATGGTGAATAAGGCACATGGGCGCGGTCTCTGTCATCCCCCAGCTAGAGGTCATCATCGGGATACGGCCTGTCTGGGCAATGGCCATTGCCTCCAGCGCGTCCCAGACCGCCTTTGGCAAAGACGCGCCTGCATAAAAAATCATATCCAGATCACGGAAAAACGCCTTTTGCAGCGCGTTATCCTTTTGCATCGCATCTACCAGCATCCCATAGCCGGCAGGTACATTCATGCTCAATGTACCGGGCATCAGGCGCAGATTTTCAATAGTCTTTTCAAACAGCCCTTTTACCGGCTTGCCTTCATCCAGATATAAAGAGCCGCCATTGGACAGAACAAGATTGAAATCCGAATTTCCGGCAAAAACATGGTTCCAGGGCAACCAGTCCAGAATGACAGGCGGGCGCGTTCCTAAAAAGGGCAAGCAGGCCAGATATTGTGCCTGATTAATACACATCATATGGTGGGTTTGCGGCACGCCCTTTGGCAGAGAGGTTGAGCCGGAGGTAAATAATATCTTTGCCAGACAATCTGGATCAACCTGATCATAGGCAGCATCAATTTGCGCATTATCTGCTGGCTGATTTTGCAGGCCATCCATGGTAAGCTCGCCCTTTGTTGGCTGGCGGCCAACCAGAATTTGCACCCCATCAAAAACAGGGCGGCTGAGAGCTGCCCGAAAACGCACCCCATCTTCGGCATAGACCAGCGCCGGTGAAACCTTGCCGGCGATATAATCCAGCCTGTCCGAGGCCTGTTCAATCAGCGCATATTGCTCTGCCAGAGGCACAGTGACCGCCCCGATATATTGTGCGGCCAGTTTTAAAATACCATGCTGGACGCTTGCCCCGGACAGCACCAGAATAACATCGCCCTTTTTAAAACCATGCGATAACAGCCCGCCTGCTGTTGCGCGAACCTGCTCCAGTGCCTCGCGATAGCCAAGCGCATACCATCCCGCCCCTGAACGTTCCGCAATAAAAACCTGATCGGGTGTCTTTTCTGCCCAGTGATGCAGCCATTCCCCTGTATTGCGCGCAACCGGGCCCAGCGGCAATTTCGAATTCAGGATGAGCGTGCCATCGCCTTGTCTGTCTATATTCAGGGTATGTTTGGGATAATCAGTTACAGAATCGCTCATTTTACCCTTCCTTATCACCTCGTGCCTGCCCCCTTATTGATAGGCAACAGCCCTTGTTTTTCAATAATTTTTAACAAGACTTTGACAACAAAAAATACTTATCTAATATAATTATTATAAAAAATAACTGTAGCTGGCAAGCTGACTCTCTAATCGATTGAGGTGCCAGCCCGGTATTGGTAGAGGGGCGCTAAAGTGGACATAAAAAACAGCCATTGCGTTATTACAGGGGCTGCCAGCGGATTAGGGGCTGCCACTGCACGCCGCCTGCATATCGCCGGGGCGCATATTTCTGTTCTGGATCGCAATCTGGAAGCTGCAACACAAATCGCACAGGAACTGGGCGGCGATGCTTACGGGCTGGATGTATGCGATACTGGCCAGGTTGAACAGACCATAGCCGCGCTGACAAAAAAGGCAGGCACGCCCCGGGTTCTGGTAAATTGTGCCGGCATTGGCAAGGCGGCCAGAATTGTCGGGCGTGAGGGCAATCTGTCGATAGAGATGTTTCAGCAAACCATACAGGTGAACCTTATTGGCACCTATATTATGATGAGCCATGTAGCACGCGAAATGATAGCAGCAGCAGAAACACCTGGCCAGGAACATGGCGTTATCATCAATACCGCTTCGGTAGCCTATCAGGATGGCCAGCTTGGTCAGGCGGCCTATGCCGCGTCCAAGGGCGGGATTGCCTCGCTTAGCCTGCCGGCTGCACGGGAATTTTCCAGATTTGGTATTCGGGTAATGGCGATTGCGCCTGGTCTGTTTGAAACCGCGATGACAGAAACCTTGCCAGATGATGTTCGGGCGACCATTTCTGCACAAATCCCCTATCCCCAGCGTTTGGGGCTGGCCGATGAATATGCCCGGCTGGCAGAAAATATTATTACCAACCCCTATTTGAACGGGACGACTATTCGCCTGGATGGGGCGATGCGCCTGCCCCCGAAATAACAGGCCGCCAAAATAACAAAAGAGACAAACCTTTACCAGAGAACAAAAACAGATAAACGCCAGAGATTTTTATGACCCAGCCTGTTCTAGATATCCATATTGAAGAAGAAATCGCCTATCTGACCATTAACCGGCCAGACAAGCGCAATGCGATGAATGATGCATTGCTTACCGCGATTGGCGAGTTTTTCTTCGCGCCGCCGGAACAGGTCAAGGTGGTTATCCTGTCTGGCAAGGGCGGACATTATTGTTCCGGCCTGGATTTAAGCGAGCATATATCGCGCACAGCCGAAGGCAATCTGCATCATTCGCGCAAATGGCATGGCATTATGGATCAAATCCAGTTTGGCGGCCTGCCAGTGATATCGGTGATGCAAGGGGCGGTAATTGGTGGCGGGCTGGAGCTGGCAACCTCTACCCATGTTCGCATTGCCGCAGGCGAGGTGCAATTCCAGTTACCAGAAGGCCGGCGCGGCATTTTTGTGGGTGGCGGGGCAACGGTTCGGGTTGGCAAAATTATAGGCCCGGACAGAATGACCGAAATGATGTTAACCGGGCGCATATATGATGCGCCGCAAGGCCAGCAGCTGGGTCTTGCCCATTATGCCGTCGAAGAAGCAGAAGGCATGGAGCTGGCCATGAAGCTGGCCGGTAAAATTGCCCGTAATGCGCCTATGTCAAATTACATGATGATCCAGGCGGTAAGCCGGATTCAAAATATGCCTTTTCAGGAAGGGCTATTTACAGAATCGCTGGCAGCCGCCCTGTCACAAACCACCCCGGATGCCGAAGAGGGGTTGCGTGCCTTTTTGGAAAAGCGTGCCCCGAAATTTCGATAACATCTATTAGAGATACACACCGCCAGATACTAAAAATAAAGCAGCTTTCTAAAATGTCGATATTGCCCCAACACCCCCTTACCATCAAAGATCAGGCAGATAGTCTGTTGCGGCAATTTATCGGCTATAATATGAAGCGTGCCTATCATGAGATACAGGCAGAATTAACCCAGGCCTTTAAACAAATCGGGCTGAAAATCGGCTCGTTTTCGGTGCTTTGTGCGATACTGGAATATCCCGGCCTGAAACAATCTGCCCTGGCAGAAAATCTGGCTATTGAACAGGCCAATCTGGTTCAAATGCTGGATGATCTGGAAAAAAAAGGGCTGGTAAAACGCGAGCGGGCAAGCGGGGACAGACGCGCCTATGCCCTGTTCATTGCCGAAAAAGGCAAAAAGCTCTGCCTTCAGGCACAACAGATATGCAGCGACCTGGAAGCTGATTTTTTACAAGATTGTTCTGCACAGGAAATCGATAGCCTCATCACCCTGTTACAGAAAATTGAAGGCCGGGTAAAAGCCAAGAGGATATAAAAATGATTGATCTGAATAAAATCAGAGCCATTGATATTCACACCCATGCAGAAGAGCCCTGCGGAATGCATACCGATGATGGCTATGATGATTTGCAATCGGCTATGGCTAAATATTTCAAAGCCCCCTGGTCGCACCCGCCAACCATCCCCGAAACAGCTGCCTATTTTCGTGAACAGCAAATCGCGGCTGTTATTTTCCCGGTCGATTCTGAAAGAGAGACAGGCTATCGCCGCTATAAGAATGAAGAGGTGGCAGAGCTGGCAGCAGAACATGATGATATTCTGATACCTTTTGCCTCTATCGACCCTTGGAAAGGCAAAATGGGGGTACGCGAAGCCCGCCGCCTGATCCGTGATTTTGGCATTAGGGGATTTAAATTTCACCCGACCTTGCAAGGCTTTTATCCAAATGACCCTATCGCCTATCCTTTATATGAAGCGATTGCTGAAGAAGGGCTTATCGGGCTGTTTCATACTGGCCAGACAGGCGTCGGATCGGGGATGAAGGGCGGCAATGGGATGCGGCTGAAATATTCCAATCCCATGTATCTGGATGATGTTGCAGTGGATTTTCCGGAGATGCAAATCATTATGGCGCACCCGTCTTTTCCCTGGCAGGAAGAAGCGCTATCGGTCGCCCAGCACAAGCCGAATGTTTATATTGATTTATCAGGATGGAGCCCGAAATATTTCCCGGAAATTCTGGTGCGCTATTGTAACTCTATCCTGAAGAAAAAAGTGCTATTTGGCTCAGACTGGCCAATGATTACCCCCGATAGATGGCTGGCGGATTTTGAAAAGATCGCCATTAAGGATGAAATCCGCCCAGATATTCTAAAACATAATGCAGCCCGCCTGTTGGGGCTGGCAAAATAGAAAGAGACGCGCGAACATGACCGCTTTGATGACCCCGCCCGAACCCGCATTGGAACCCTTTGCCTCAATAGAGGTCGCGCTGGGCGATATCATAGAGATGGGACATGGCAGAGGCGGCAAGCGGCGCATTATCCCGATTATTGGCGGCCATGTTTCGAGCCCGCATTTTTCCGGCAAGGTGCTGAATATCGGGGCGGACTGGCAAACGGTTTTTGAAGATGGTCTGGCTGAACTGGATACCCGCTATGCCTTTGCCACAGAAGATGGAGCCGTCATTGAAATCATCAATTATGGTTTGCGGCATGGCCCGAAAGAGGTACTGGCAAAAATTGCGGCGGGCGAAGCGGTTGACCCTGATAGCTATTATATGCGTACCCATGCAAGGCTGGAAACAGGCGATGACAGATATCGCTGGGTGAATAATTTGCTTTTTATCGGCACGGGCATTCGCCTGGCAAATGCAGTGCATATCCAGCTATATGTGATTAGATAGGAAAAGCGTTTAAAAAAGATGTCTGCCTTTCACGCCCCATTAGAGGATATTCTGACCACCCGGCAACTGATCGCTGGCCAGCAGGATATGACAGATTATGATAGCGATATCTCTGCCAGTGTGATTACCCAGTTCGCCCGGTTTGCCGAAGAGCAAATCGCCCCGGTAAACGGGATTGGCGATGCGGAGGGCTGCAAATTAACGCCCGCAGGGGTAGTGATGCCAAAGGCGTTCAAACCTGTTTACAACCAGTTAATCGCGGATGGCTGGCAAGGGCTGAGCGCACCCGAAGAATTTGATGGTATGGGGCTGGATAAATTTACCGCTGCCGGCGTGTCTGAAATTTTTTCAGGGGCGTGTCATGCCCTGCAGATGGTATGCAATCTGGTACCGGGGGCTATCGCTATTTTGGAAAATTTTGCCAGCCCTGATCAGCAAAAGCGTTTTATTCCACCATTGGCACGCGGCGAATGGCTATCCACCATGTGTCTGAGCGAGCCCGAGGCAGGCTCGGACTTAGCGCGTATTCGCTGTATGGCACAAACAGATGGTATGGGCTGGCACATCACCGGCGAGAAAATCTTTATCTCTGGCGGGGATCAGAATTTAAGCGAAAATATCCTGCATTTTGTGCTGGCCAGAACCGGACCGGCTGAAAAGGGGCTGGCCGCTTTATCTTTATTTGCCTGCCAGAAATTACATGACGGTGCGGCAAATGGGGTAAAAATTCTGCGTGTCGAGGAAAAGCTGGGCATTCATGCCTCGCCAACCTGTCATATGCGTTTTGACAAGGCCAGAGCCGAGCTGATAGGCGAAGAAGGGGCGGGGTTACAATCCATGTTCACGCTGATGAACCATGCCCGGATTGATGTGGCCTTGCAAGGGGTTGCCCATGCCCAGCAAAGCTATCAGCTGGCCAATGCCTATGCGATGGAACGTATTCAGGGGCGCAAAAAAGATAAAAGCCCTGCCCGGCTGAGCGACCACAGCGATATTCAGCGTATGTTATCAGAACAGCGCGTTCTAGCGCTGGGCAGCCGGGCGATGTGCTATACCACCTTGCATTATCTGGAAGCTGGCAACCAGCCGGAACTGGTAGAATTTTTAACCCCTTTATGCAAATTCTTTTGTTCAGAGGCCGGTATTCGTTCTGCTGATTTGGCCATCCAGATTTTGGGCGGCTATGGCTATCTGCGCGAATATCAGGTGGAACAAATCTGGCGCGATGCCAGAATCACCTCTATTTATGAAGGCACAAATGGTATCCATGCCCGGGCAATGGTGACACGCAATCTGCGGCTGGCCAGGGGTAAGGCAGCAGATGATTTTCTGGGGCTGATAAAAAAGCTGAATGATGGTCATAGCCGTTTGGATAGCGCTATAGCCAGATGGGAAAAACTGCGCCAAATCATTGAACAATCCAATGACCCGGAAGCCTATGCACAGGATTTTACCCAATTATCTGCCCATCTTCTGTTCCGCTCAATCTGGCAGGATTTAGCCAAAAAATCAGAGGGCAAGACGATGTTTACCCCATCACTAGCAGAGTTTGCCTGTCATTTAGCATGGCCGGTTCAGACAGTTTGTCTGAATGTCATGGACGCATAACCAAAAAAGAAAAAAGGAGGAAGCCAGTATCTATTTTGCAAGCGTTTTCGATAGCTGTATCTATCGGAAGCAAATAGCCAAAAACAGATATTTTTCCGCGCATAAATTGGCGTTGACCATGTCTGTTTTCTTATGGTTTGATGAAAGAACAAGCTGATACATAATCAGCTGTGAAAAGTTTTTGGAGGAACTTATGAAAAAATTTGTAACCGGTATGGCCGTTGCTGTAAGCGCAGCAATCGCCGCAACAACTGCGCAAGCCGCAACAAAAACGCTGACCGTTGCCAGCTGGGCAGGGCCAAAGCACGTGATGAATGCATCCTTTTTCCCATATTATCAGGAAGCATTGGAAAAATGCTCTGGTGGCGAGCTGAGCCTGAAGGTGGAATATGGTCTGGCACCACCACCAGCTTTATATGATACAGTGCGCGATGGCGTTGCCGATTTGACATGGGTGGTACATGGCTATACACCCGGCAAATTCCTGACCACCAAGCTGGCAGAACTGCCTGGCATTGCTGGCAATTCCCAATCTATCTCTGTGGCCTATCAAAAGACATGGGATAAATATCTGGCAGCTGCCGGTGAAACAAAGGGTGTACAGACCTTGTCTGTATTTGTTCATGGCCCTGGCATGATCCATACAATTCCGGCGATTAAATCCATGAAGGATCTGGAAGGTATGAAGCTGCGCGTTGGCGGCGGTGTGGCCAATGATATTGGCACAGCTCTGGGCGTTGCCGGGGTGAATGTACCGGCACCGGCTGTGTATGAAACACTGGCGTCCGGCGTGGCAGAAGGCGTGTTTTTCCCGATGGAAACCATGTATGCCTTTAAGGTGGCAGAACACGCGAAAAACACCTATGTAAATCCCGATGGTATGTACACTACCTCCTTCGGGCTGCTGATGAACCAGGATACCTATGAAAGCCTGTCTGACAAGCAGCGTGGGTGTATTGATGGCAATCGCGGTGTAGAGCTGACCAAAATACTGGGCGGTATGTGGGACGAGGCAGATGCTATCGGTCTGCGAGAAGCCAAGAAGATGGGTCTGAACATTATGGAATGGCCACAATCCGAGCGGGATTACTTCAAGCAAAAGACAGCCCCTGTCACAGCCAAAGTGCTGGACGAAGTATCCTCTCGCGGGGTTGATGCAAAAGCTGCGCTTGATTACTTCAAATCCCAGCTTTAATTGAGGCAGGTTCTTGACTTTCCTTTTAAACAAACTCGACTGGCTGGCCGAAAAGGTCAGCCAGTTTACCTCTTTTTTAGCCGCTTTGGTTTTATTATGGCTGGTGGGTCTGACTTGTGTTGATGTTGTCGGACGCTATTTTTTCCGCGCACCTGTTGTCGGGGCGGTTGAGCTGGTTCAATTATCGATGGCCGGCATTATCTTTTTATCCCTGCCTCTGATGTTTTTAAAAAACGATCATGTCATTGTTGATCTTATTCGCTTTAAAACAGATAACTGGCTGTCCTGGCTGATCACACTTGCTCTTACCTTTGTGATGATTTTTGCTATTTTTATTCTGGCCGACAGGGTATGGGCTTATGCTGTACGCGCCTATGAAGATGGCGATCAAACCATCTATTTACATATTCCAAGATATTTAACGGTTGGGCTGGTCACCAGTTCGATCTACCTGTCAGGGGCGTTTTTATGTTTGCGTGCCGTGCAAATGCTTTTGCGTCCGGGAAAATATCAAGAAGCTGCACAGCTTGATGAATAACCCAAACTTCTCGGAGACTGAAAAGTGATTGCCTCGCTTATTGGATTTGCAGCTATTCTTGCATTGGCCTTTATGCGGATGCCTTTGGGCTTTGCACTGGGTCTGGTTGGCGCGGTCGGGTTTGCAGAATTATCCAGCTATCGTGCGGCCATTTCAAATGCCGGCCGGCTGGTAATTGATGCGGGGCAAAATTATGGCCTGTCTGTTTTGCCTATGTTTATTTTAATGGGTCTGCTGGTCGAACGCGGCGGCATGGCTAAAGAGCTTTATCGTGCTGCTTATGTGTTTTTAGGGCATCGGCGCGGCGGCCTTGCCATGTCCACTATTGTGGCCTGCGGCCTTTTTTCTGCGATTTGCGGCTCGTCTCTTGCCACCGCAGCGACCATGTCAAAAGTATCCATGCCGGAAATGCGCCGCTATAAATATCATGACAGTCTGGCAACCGCCTCTATCGCCGCAGGGGGCACGCTGGGGATTTTAATACCGCCAAGTGTGATCCTGGTCATTTACGGTCTGATGACAGAAGAATCTGTTGGCCAGCTATTTGTTGCCGGTATTCTGCCAGGCATTTTGGGCGTATTGCTATATATCGGGGCCGTGATGTTTGTGGTAACCCGGAACCCAGCAGCCGGGCCCGCAGGCGATAAAACCGGCTGGGCAGACAGGCTTATCGCGCTAAAGGATGTATGGGCAACACTGGGTTTATTTATCTTTGTGATTGGCGGTATTTATACCGGCCTGTTCACCCCGACCGAGGCAGCCGGCACAGGGGCTGGCGGGGCGATGCTGCTGACCTGGTTGCGCGGCAATCTATCGCTAAAGGCGCTGATGGATGTGTTATATGAAGCGGCTGCCACTACAGCAAAATTATTCACCGTTCTGTTCGGTGCGCTGATTTTTTCCAATTTTGTTAATCGTGCCGGCTTGCCAGATGCACTGATTTCCATTGTAACCTCTTTTGATGTCGCCCCTATCGGGGTTATCTTTATCATCTTGCTGATTTATCTGGCATTGGGATGTGTGTTTGAATCCCTTTCCATGATTTTGCTGACCGTCCCTATTTTTGCCCCTCTGGTAGAAAGTCTGGGCTTTGATCTGATCTGGTTCGGGATTTTGGTTGTAGTGGTTACTGAAATCAGCCTGATTACCCCGCCTATCGGGCTGAATGTATTTGTCCTGAAAGGCGTGTTAAAGGATGTCTCTATTCAAACCATTTTTAAGGGGGTTACCCCCTTTTGGTGTGCAGATATTATCCGTCTGATTATTCTGGCACTTATTCCGTCTATTGCGCTTATTCTGCCCTCGATGATGTAGCCGGGCGGGTGATTTCCTTTTTCACCTCCTCTGCTACAATCTTGCCCATCGCGTTACGGGGCAGCGCGTCGATAAAGTAAAATTGGCGCGGATGCTTATATCTGGCCAGCCGGCCATGCAAATAGGATTTTAGCTGTTCTTCATCTGCATTGGGGCTTGCCCCTATCACTGCAACTGGTACCTCACCCCATTCACCATCTGGCTGGCCGACCACCGCCACCTCTTCAATATCGCGATGGCGGAGCAAGACCCGCTCTATTTCGGCAGGATAGATATTTTCGCCGCCGGAAATAATGACGTGCTTTATGCGGTCGACAAACCAGAACAGCCCGGCGGCATCCTTATAGGCAACATCCCCTGAATAAAACCACCCCTCTTGCAGGGCTTTTTTTGTTTGTGCCTCATCCTGCCAATAGCCCATCAGGACATTGTCACCGCGCACACATATTTCGCCTGGCTCGCCTGTCCTGACGGGTCTGGCATTATGATCACGAATTTCCACCTCACAGCCACATCCCTGACGCCCGATAGACCCCACGCTCTCAAAAGCTTCTGCAATATGCTGATAAATCGCCATTGGGCTTGTTTCTGTTGCCCCATAGATTTGAATAACCGGCACAGAGCGGGCATGAACTGCCTCGATCAGCTCAATCGGCACATCTGTTGAGCCGATAGAGATTGCTCGCAATCCAGAAATATCGGTATCTGCCCAGCCTGACTGTTCAATAAGACGTTTTAATATGGTGGGCACAACAATCACCAAATCCGATTTGGCACAATCTCGCAAACAGGCTTCAGGTTCAAAGACGCTATGCAGGCGCACAGTTGCCCCGATAAAAAAGGCAGGGGTTGCCAGAATATTCAAGCCCCCGACATGAAAAAGCGGCAAGACACATAAAATATGATCATCTGCGCGCATCTGATGGGCATCAAGGCTCATCACCGCATTGGCACGCAACGCTTTTTGACTAAGCAGCACCCCTTTTGGCCGGCCGGTTGACCCGGAAGTATAGACCAGCAATAATGCGCTATCCTCTGACACCGCCCCCCCTTCAAGGCTAGTATTTTCCGCCCGATTCTGGGCAAAAAATTCAGAAGCCAGCATCGAGGCAGAGGGGCAGATATTTCTTCCCGTTTCGGCAAATTTTTCATCAAACAGCAATATCTTTGGCTGGCAATCAGCCAGAATATCGCTTAATTCCTGTTTCGATAATCGCCAGTTAAGCGGCACAAATACCGCCCCGATTTTGGCACAGGCAAATAACAGAATAAAAATATCGGGATGGTTAAATCCCAGATAGGCGAGCCTGTCTGATGTGCCTATCTTTTGGCTGCGCAAAAGTTCAGCTGCCTTATCAATTCTGGCCGCCATTTGCTGATAGCCAAGAGGTTCATCGTTAAAAATAATTGCTGGCTTGTCCGGGGTTGAGGCGGCCGCATCGGCAATCCAGCTATCAATCGTCATCACTTTCACCAGGCTTGTAGAGCGCAGCCTTGCCCAGCATATCCAGGCATAATTCAGCCGTCCAGGGCAGCATTAAAGACCCGCACCGACTATCACGATATAGCCGTTCCAGCGGCAGGGAACGCAACATGGACTGGCCGCCACAGGTACGGATAGCCAATTGGGCCAGCGCATTGGCATTTTCCATTACCGTATGCTGGGCAGACCAGGCGCGCATCAAACTTTCCTGACACGGGTCAGGCCGGGCTTCGGAAATAGCCTGGAACCAGAGGGACTTTGTTTGATCCAGCATCAGCCGCATTTGTGCCACCGCTAGCTGTTTGGTCGGGAACATCCGCCTTTTAACCGGTGGCATACCCGGGATTTCCCCGCGCAGATAGGCAATGGTAAAATCATAACAGGCCTGGGCAATGCCCATATAGCTGGGGGTCAGTGTCATAAACATATGCGGCCAGCGGCTGGCGGCCTGCGGATAAATCCCTGCCGGCATCAGCTGGGCTTGTTTGTCCACCTCTACATTTTCAAAAATCAATGTGCGCGAGACGGTTCCGCGCATACCAAGCGGATCCCATTCGCCCTCTACCCGCACGCCCTTTGCATCGGCTGGTATGGCAATATACATGGTATTGCGCCGGCTATGTGGGGCATCCGGACTATCCAGTTCGGTACATAGCGCGCCATAATAATCTGCATGGCCTGAAAGAGAGGCAAAGATTTTTTTCCCGTTAACCACCCAGCCATTTTCGGTTTTCAGCGCGGTCGTGCCAAAAGCCTTGAAGCCGGCGGCGGCCGCGCTGCCTTCGGAAAAAGGCTGGGAATAAATTTTCCCCTCATTTAAAATACGCTGATAATGCAAACGGCGCATTTGCTGATGGGACTGATAAAGTTCTGCATCAAATGCCAGTTGATCCAGCAGATCACCTGTCCACAAACATGAAGAGACATGCATATTAAAGGTCAGGGCAGTTGCCCCGCAAAAACGGCCAATTTCGGCCGCTGCCAGCATATAGCTTTTCAAATCTGCCCCAAGCCCGCCTTCTGTTTCAGGAATACAGATACCCAGCAAGCCGGATTTTGCCAAATCCACATAATTTTCAGATGGAAAGCTGGCATTGCGATCATATCCGGCCGCTCGCGGGGCAAATTTTTCTGCTGCCAGATTACGTGCCATATCGCATAGCCGGGCTTGCTTGTCTGTTAGCCCCCATAAATGCGGGTGGAAAATGGGTTCAATATCTTGCGTCATTATCGGGCAAACCTGTCTTTATCGGGCAATAAACTTATCTAGAATTTGGCTAATTTCACGCGGGGCTTCAAGGGGAAGAAGATGGCCAACCCCCTCCAGGCAGTGATATTCTGCCTGCTGGAATTTTTCTGCCATTTTTGCCAGTGTTTTTGCCGGGGCGTTAGTATCTTCACTGCCGGAAATAACACAAACGCGCTGGGGGATGCTGGCAATATCCTCGCGCCGGTTAAAGGTTACAAGACAATTCAGAATATCGCGCCAAACCTGTTCTGAAATGGCGGACATAGAATGGATTGCTGCCTGTTTTACCGCCTGTGATGCGTTTGCCCCGACAGTTGCTGGCACAGCCGATCGGGCAATTTCTGCCATTGTTTCCCCCGCATCCAGAGGGGCGAGCCGCAATTTTAAAAATGCCTCTTTAAAGCTGTCATCGCGCCCGCCAAATGCGGCTGTTGCCCCCAGCATAGAAAGGCTGGCCACCTGTTCTGGAAAGCTGGCAGTATGTTCCAGTGCCACCATACCGCCAATAGAATGCCCGACCAGATGAACAGGTTCACCCAGAGTTTCAATAAACCCGGACAGCCATGTTGCCAATGCCGGAAAGCTGAGCCCGCCCTCCAGAGGAAGGCTATCACCATATCCCGGCAGGTTAAGGGCAATCGCGCGTACCCCTTCCATCCCCAACATCAGCGTCTGAAAATTACCATGATTGCCGCCAATGCCATGTAAAAACAGCACATAAGGCCCTGTCCTGCCAGTTTGCAGAATATCAATATTATCTGTCATCTAAACTAACTTTCCGGCCTCTACCACCAACTGGCCATCCAGGCGAATATCGCATCCCAGCATCGGCAAATCAAAATGCCCGCGCGTGAAACGCCCGGCAAATTCATTCGCCCCTGTGGAATATAAAAAATTGCCCGCCAGCGCGCGCAGCTCTGTGCCATTGCTATCGGCCTTGTCATAAATGGTCAGCGCCTCATAACGCGCCGCTTTGTTCAGCCCCCAGCCCACATGGCTGGTAGCATAGGCTTCCGGGCTATCAAAGCTGGCCAGATAATCGGCCATCAGCCGGGCATCGCTGCCCGTGCCAGAAACTGAGGTGATATAATCATTTTCAATCACCAGCTCTACAGGCTGTTCCAGATAGCGTTTAAAAGACAGATTAATGTCGCCTGCGCCCATTACCAGACGGCCATTTACCGACCCGGCCGCCGGGAAAGACACCACAATACCGCCTGGCCAATGGGCCAGCGTGCCCGGCCTGTCTGTCCAGCCCCACACCCCAACCGTGGCAGCGTCTTGCATATTCACGCTTAGATCCGAGCCATGTGCAGAAGTCACTTGCATGGTTTTTGCCCCGCGGCAACGTGCAACCGCTTCGCGAACAATATCCTTCATTTCTGCTTGCGGTCGCAAACGTGCCAAACAATCGGGATGTTCCTGACTAATATTCATTACCCGTGTTCCAGAGGCTAGAATTTCCGGGGTTTGCGGGGCGTGCATCAGGCCTTCAACGCTCATATCAATGACAATGTCGGCTGCCTTTAAGGCATCAATTGCCAGTTTTTGCCCCTGCAAGGCAACAGATGCCCCGGAAGATTTTACAATAGGCCCTGCGGGTTCGGGCGGCGTTGGCACTTCTATATGCAAAAAATCCAGCCCCATCTGCCCCAGAGCCAGCTTGGCAATTTCAATATTTACCGGCCGGCTTGCCCGCTCGGATAACAGCACAATATCTTCGTCTTTTCGTATTGCGCATTTTTCAAAGAGATCGGCAAAGGCAGCGACCCAGTCTGGATTAAGGGGCAGGGAATATGTCATCAAGCAAAAATTCTTTATCACATTTTTTTTAAAAAACCAGATAAATCCTAGCGGTCAAATCATGCGCTGGCAAGTAAGTGCCAGCCGACGATAAAAGGCAAAAAATATGCCCTGTTTTTAGTTGAAAGCCGTGTAAAAATTTCTGAGGATTAAAAGAGATTATTCAAAAAATTTAGTCAGGACAAAAGATGCCGGATTTTGATGTAATGATTTTGGGGGCTGGCGGTGTCGGCTGTGTGGTGGGCGGCCAGCTTTGTGCCGCAGGGTACAAGGTTCAGCTGGTTAATCGCAGCCCCGATACCGCCAATGCCATCGCAAAAAATGGATTACGCCTGGAGCTGAATGACGGGCTGAAAGTCACCCGTCCCGATGCGGTGACCAGCTCAGATGCCGGCTCTGCCCGCTTTGTAATGTGTTTTACCAAAACCCATCAGACAGGCGATGCGGTTCGCTCTATCGCGGGCGTTCTGACAGAAGAGACTATTTTGGTGAGTATGCAAAACGGACTGGGCAATGGCCAGCTTTTATCGGAAATGACAGCGCGCGATGTTTTACATGGGGTAACCTTGCTGCCTGCGACTGTCCTTGGCCCTGCACATATCCGCTCTATAGGCTCGCATAAAAGCTGGCTGGGCCCGTTTGAGCTGCAAAATGCCCGTCAAAGGACGGCTTGTGACCAGTTAGCTGAAATGCTGAATAACAGCCAGCTTGAAACTGAAACTCCTGAAAATGTTCTGCCCTCTATCTGGCAGAAAGCTTGTTTTAATGTGGCGATGAACGGGGCATCGGCACTGGCAGATGCCTCGCCTGGCCTCATTGGCGATACCCCCGAATTAAAAGCAGAAGCCCACGCGCTGGCAGACGAGGCTCTGCAGCTGGCA
>Ga0181590_10001519_pt1 | contig 19615 bp, 1 predicted proteins | sample 071ome_34_FD_132446 | JGI IMG/M metagenome (GOLD analysis project Ga0181590, IMG submission 132446) | Coastal salt marsh microbial communities from the Groves Creek Marsh, Skidaway Island, Georgia - 071411BT metaG (megahit assembly) | ecosystem: Environmental > Aquatic > Marine > Intertidal zone...
ACATGTGAGAAATTCATTGCTCAGATGCTGCCAGCTTAAAACAATTTTAAGCCAGTTTGAAAGAGTCCCTAGGGGCTCTTTTTTTATGTCTGAAAATGGTGCGTTTTTACATTCTTTCTCGTATGTCGTTTATCTCTGAAAGCCGCCATTTATCTAGAGTTACTTCATTTTGAGAGTAGGCTCACATACAAGGTTTAAAATAGCCTAAGGGGTTAAAAAACATACTATTTTCTAAGTGATTCTGTTACGATTTGTTCATCAATAATTATGTTTTGATTAATTTCGTGTTGGCTGCTGACTTAACTATCAGGCTTCTATAAAAATCTATAAAAACAATCTAGAAGTTTGCTCTCAAACGGTAAGTTGTCGCATGGATTAGCGTCTCAATTCAGAGAAACAGAGATACGACACTATGGAAAGTAATACTCGATTCGCACTGGTTCGCCGATTGACGAACTTAAGTTCTGTTTTTGCCTTGTCTTTGGTGGGCATTACCAATGTAAATGCTGATCTTTCCTCTACTTCAGCTGATAGCTTTGGTTCACCTGTGTATCAGACGATTGCTTCGGACAATATGTGGACTCTATTCGAACGAGCAGAGAAATACGATGCTGAGTATCTACAGGCGCTGAGTAATCACAAAGCCGCTTTTGAAAGTATTGAGCAAGCTTATGGAAGAATGCTTCCTTCGATCACTTTAGATGGGCGTCAAACTCGAACACACCAAGAAATTAAATCCAGTGATAACCAGGTGTTTGACAGTGGTAGTACTGCTTACGATTCCCAGCGCTATGGTGCTAATCTGTCTCAGGCGTTGTTTGATTGGGAGCGTTTTTCTCAGATCGATAAAGCAGAGCAGCAGCTCTACAAAGCAGATGCTGAATTGGCTTTGGCGCGACAGGAACTCATTCTTCGTGTGGCTGAACGTTATCTTACAGTGTTGGGTGCGCAAGACAATCTAGAGTTTCTTCAAAAAGAAGAGGCGGCCGTCAAGAAACAGGAAGAAGTGGCGCGCAAGCGAATGAAGGCCAAGTTAGGTCGAGAAGCCGATTATCTTGAAGCAAAAGCACGTTTAGCCAGTGTTTATGCGGATCGTTTGGATGCGGAAACCACTCTGGATGATGCAGTGGAAGCCTTGCGTGAAATCAGCGGTGCGGGTGCAGAACAATTCCTGACATTGAAAGACGATATTGTATTGCAGCGCCCTACGCCGACAGTGGTTGAAGATTGGCTGGACTCTGCAATGAAAGGTAACCTTAGTATTCAATTGCAGTATCGCTCAATGCGTGAGGCGCATGAAGAGATTGAGCGTCAGCAAGCGGGTCATTATCCTACGCTACAGTTGGTAGCTGGTTGGAACCGTGAAGATGTAGACGGTTCATTGTTTGGTGGTGGAAGTGATGTTGAAACGGGTGAAATCTCGCTTCAGTTACAAGTTCCTATTTTTGAAGGTGGCCAGGTCAGTTCCAGAAAACGTCAAGCCACAGAGCTTTATCATGTAGAAATTGACCGTTTGCATCAGGAAAAACGCTCCGTCGCGCGTGAAACACGTCTTTCCTTTGATCAATTAAATACATCCATCAGTCGTGTTGAGTCTTTAAAACAGGCCATGGATGCTCAAGAAGTGTTGGTTGTGACTAAGCGCAAAGGTTATCCAAGACTTTATACCAGTATGGATGTTCTCGATGCAGAACGTGATTTGTACTCTGCAAAGCGTGATTGGGCGAAGGCGCGCTATGAATATTTGCTGGCAGATTTGAGATTAAAAGCGGCCGCTGGATCATTGCAGGCAGCCGATTTAGAGCAGATGAATCAGCTATTCAATTAATACGCTGATAACCTGATTAACCAGTGCTTGGGTGTGCTGGAAATATAAAAGTTATGTAATTCAGTAGGTTGGGGAATCTACTGAATTTTTGCCGTTAAATAGGGGCTATTATGGCGAAGGGTAAGAAACCATCAGGTAAGTTAACGGATCAATCTATTGATCTGAAAAATGACATTGATACAGCGGCTGAACAAGCAAAAGAGGCAGGAAAACAGCGTCGTAAACGCGTTCAGTTAGAAGCGCTTGAGCCAAGAATTTTGCTGTCGGCTGACCTTGGTATTCCGATGCCGCTGGACGATGACTCTTCCCAATATATTGCTCCTGAAGAAATGATCATCGAGACTGATGTCAACTTACCCGAAGACGACTCTCGTCTGGTGATTGAAGGTATGGATCAGGATATTGTGATTCCTGAGTCCATTTCCGAAATGAGTGATGCGCTTGCTGCCGAATCAAACGCTATTGAAACCGCTAGTGTTGATAGCACCGCTGATGCCAGCGACGCCGGAGAAGCTGCCCCCGCTTCAGACGCTGTCTCTGATGAGATTGATCCCGCCCTTGCCCAGCAGCAACTTGCTTTCCAATTGATGCAACAACTTTCGACCACTGACGCTGCCGCCCCAGCAGCGAATTTATCTGTTCCCCCGCAGGTGATTGTGGTTGATAGCAGTGTTGAAAATTACTCTGAGTTGGTTAGGTCGGCGCTGTTGGCGATGGGCTTTGATTCGGTGACCGATGCTTCTGCGGAGCAGACATCTACTGCCGATTCCACCCAAACGTCGGCGTTTTCTCATGGCAGTTGGTTAGCCTTTGAAGACCACTTCCAAAATAACACGCAACAAAGCTTTTTTTTACAAGGTGATGTGGTCAGCGTTCATGTGATTGGTAGTGATCAGGACGGTTTGGATCAACTGACGGATATTCTTGCCAATTATCAGAATCTGGCTGCGGTGCATTTGCTGTCTCATGGTAAAGCAGGGCAGTTGCGTCTTGGTGGCTCTAATATTACGACTCAGGAATTGCAGCGTCGTCAGGCGCAAGTGAAAGCTTGGGGTGAGTCTCTTACCAATCAAGGCGATATCTATCTTTACGGTTGTGATGTGGCTCATGGTGAGTCGGGCATCGAATTCGTTGACGTATTGGCCAAGCTGACGTCCGCAGACGTAGCGGCTTCAAATGATCTTACCGGTGCAGAAGGTGACTGGGAACTTGAGTACGAAACTGGCTCAACCGAGCAGGATTTAAATGCCAAAGTGCTTGCGGCCTATCAGCATAATTTGGCGGCGACTACGCCGATTTCAGACAGCGCAATCACCGCTTTGGCAAATCTCGCGGGCAATATTCCAACCGATTTATCATTGCTCGGCAGCAGCTTTGGTGGCTCACTTGACTTGAGTAAGATGAGCCCAACGGTTCAGGACTTATTCACTTCAGGCTTGAATGAAGTGCTTAATGGCAGCCAACTACAAAGCTGGATTAACAGCTTCTCGTCAAAAACTGTGGGCGGTTTGGCGACTCATATTCAGACTCAACTGAATGCTTTGTTTGGTGATGATCTTGATCCTTTTACAGTGACCGGTAGCACCAACAGTGGTGGCTTCCTGAAGCTGGATTTTGACTTTGCTATTGAGAAAGTTCTGGGTCTGACAGAAGTACTCAGCAATGATGCACTGAATCAGCTAAACAGCTTGCTCACCCAAGTGATGGGGACAGACATCAGTGAAAGCAGCGCCGCCGATGAAGCCCTTCAAGCGGCTAAGAATTTATTAAAAGACGCCTTTGGCGTGGCCAATGACTCCACGCTGAGTTTTACGCTCAGTGAAACCCTTGAAATTTTGATGGCGGTAAAGGTCGATGCTGACTTTAGTTTGACCTTTGATGATATCAAGCTGGCAAACGGCACCAGTGTTGCCTCAGCAAAATTGCTGTTGAATGTCACGGACATCACCGCTGAAGCAGAAATTCAGGCCAATAACCTTGGTTTTGCGCTGACTGAAAATAAAGCGGATACAACTACGGCCAGCTTGTATTCATTCTCGGGCGGTTCGTTTGTGGCGGGTATGTCTGCTTCAGCCAGTTTCGCTACTGATATTGATTTGGTGGCCACGTTACCAGCCAATGCCTTTGACTGGACCATTTCAGCCGATACCTTCTCGCTGAATTTACCCTTTGATGTGTCGAACCTGCCTTCAGGTATCACTACGGCACTTGGCTCGATACTGCCAGATGGCATCAATCTGTTTGACTGGATTAAGCCGGTTATTTCGTTAAATGGCAGTAACGATGGCACTGGTTTCAGCTTTGAAGGGCTGGAACTGGATTTAGGTCTGACCAGCACTTTTGTCACTGAACTGTCTTCACTGTACGCCAATTTAGATACCCAAATTGCCGATTGGTTAGGGAATTTAACGGGCGTAGACCTGCCGTTCGATGTGTCTCAGTTGATCGGTTACATAAAAGGTTTGTTGCCGGATGTGCCTGCCTTGCTAGAAGGCTTCTATGCGCTGAATTACAATATTTTTGATAGCAATCACGAGCGCAGCAGCAGTGGTTTAACCGATCTCACTAGCTGGTTGAATCTAAACAAGGACATCAGTTTTACCTCGTTCAATTTAACGACAAACATTGGTGATCTGAAAAGCTGGATGGGCAATTTCTACGGCATTGATGTGTCCATGTCGGATGCCTTGTTCCGAGCACAATTACCTAGTTACAGTCTTGAGTTCTTCCGTCTGTTTGAGAAGGGCGCAAACTTCAACTTCAACAATTGGTTTAATGGCTTGGATACATCCGCGCTAAATGCCTTTGCTATTGAGCTATTGGGTGCCAATCCAACCGTTCCGACCACCGATCTTGAATGGTTATCAGCACTTCAGGCGAAGCTTAATACCCGATTCAACTTAGCGTTAGATTTCTCAGCCAGTGGTCGCAACTACACACAACTTAGTGATCTTGGTGCTGACCTGAACATCTACCTGCACCGTTTGGCAGTAGAGTTTGGCGACGGAGTTAATGGCATAAATCTGTCTCTGCCAACCATTGATATTGATTTCGACGCCATTGCGACCACGCTAGCCGAGTTGTTTAACTGGTCTGCTGTGCCTACCACGCTGGATGCCTTCCGTGGCTTGGCCTTCCCTGACTTTACTTTGCCTAATCTAGGTAGCTCCACCTCAACCAGTAGCTCATTGAATATCGGTGATCTGTTTGGCGGTGCGCCTTCTTTGTCTGGCTTCTTTAGCTACCTTGGCAGTTTGTCGATGCCAAGTTTTGACCTGCCAAGCGGGTCTTCTGACAGTTCTGGCAATGGCTTCAGCTTTAGTTTTGATAACCCGTTTGAAGGCGGCGTGTCACTCGATGCGATCAAGAATTTCTTCGATCAAGACATTGCTTTCACCATCAATATCAACCCTGTGATTGATACTCAGGAAGTTGTTGATGCAAAACAGTCATTAACCAAGCTGTTCAATGATGTGAATAGCCAGATCGCCAAAATAGATACCTATCAGGCCAGCCTGACTGCTGCGCAACAGACGACCTTGGCCAACGCTAAAACCTCTATTAGCAACGCCATTGCCAAAGCGGCTGAGTTATTAATTAACACTGTGCTGGGTGGCTTTGATCAGGTCGATTCATTAAAAGCTGAATTCCTTGGGTTGGTGACTGATTACACCACGCCGGTTGCTGACCTTGTCGGTTTGAGCATTACTGATGCGGCTGAAGCTGCCACCGCGTTGACTCAGGTGGATACCTTCCTTGCCACAGTGAATACCGATGTTGCTCAGTTGGTCACTGACTACGGCAGTCAGGCGGATGATGTGGTTCAGGGCTTGATTGACCTGATCAGTGGCGAATCCGAAGGTATTTTGGCGCAATTGGGTGCTATTGATTTTCCAACCTTGCCTGACTTGTCGACTATTGACTTAGGACCGTTGGAAGAGGGTCTTCGTGTTGTAGCGGAACTGCTACTGAATATGGACGTTCAGCTGAACTTTAAGAAGATGCTGGACGGTGACAGCAGTACCGACGGTTTTGCTGCAGAACTTCATGAATTAGAAATTCACACCAAAGTTGAAGGGTTGGATCTTGAAGCGGGCTCGTTGGCGTTAGATGACGCGGCAGTTGGCTTCGATCTGGTTCACAGCGATGGCTTTACTCAGGTGGGTATGGACCTTGATCTTCCATTTGATCTGAGTGGCTTGGATGTTTCAGGGTTTGATTTATCCAGCATGGGTAACCCGGTCATTGCTTTGTCAGCGGCGGATTTAAGCAAGACCGACAGCTGGGATGCGTCTGTCGATCTGATGATTACCGACAAACTGCGCACCGCTATTAATAGTGCCTTTAATAATTTGACGGGTGTAAGCGTAGGCGGCAGTGATTTATCCTCCATGAATCTGCCTGTGGACTTAACGGCACTGGGCGATTTGGTGCCGGACTTCCTCACTGACTTCCTTGCGGAAATGGAGAAGTTGTTTGACTTCAATCTGATGAAGTCTTACGCCAATGCTTATTTTGAAGTGTTGGATATTCAAGCTTTTGATGATCCTGACAATACTGATACCACTTACGCCAGTGCAAGCGCGGCCTATACTGCGTTGTTAGCGGACTCTACAAAAGCAGATGTTATATCTACGTTATCTGGAATTTTGGGTACTGAGCTGCCAGACAGTTATGAAGCCTTCTCAAGTTATTGGGCAACCAAAGTAGGTTCATTGCCTACGGTCAGTAACCTGATGGTATTTATGCAGTCGGCCTTGGCGGAAGCCTTTGGTTACAGCACCAAAGCTGGGCCGGTAAATATTACGGCGGATTATGATTCATCCACAGAAGAGCTGTTCATCGACTTTGATCTGAATCTGGAAGAAGTGTTTAACCAGAGTTATGGCGATGAAATCGACAGCAATGGCTTAACTCAGTTATTCCAAGGTGCTGTTAATAAACTTCAGGCGCTGGCCAGCGGCGGAGATGATGCTGCGATATCCGCACTGAAAGATATTCTCAGTGCCTTGGGCGTGTCAGATATTGATACTTATGATCTGTCGACCATTGATTTGCCATTCAATGCCGGTTTTGATCTGAACCTGATTGGTGCCTTAGAAGCCGGTGTTCGAGTGGGCATGGTGCTAAGTGATCTGTTCGCAGCCACGCCAAGCGACTTAGGCACCGATGACATTTTCATCGAGCTGAAAGAAACCAAAGCCAACTTGTCTCTGGCGCTGAAAGATTTAACCGCCAAGTTGGATGTGGGTCTTGGTGCTGATAATCCTGCCATTGTGGGCGGTGCTTTAACACTGGGCGCAGCGGTTGGCGCGACACTGGACGGTGGTCGTGTTTATCTCAATCAAATTCTGGCAGACATCAGCAACTTCAATCTGACTTGGGTGAATGACTTTGACTTCGGATTGAAGCTTCCATTTGATGTGAGCTTTGTTACTAAGATTCTTTCCGATATAGGTGCAAACCTGCCAAGTGGTGTTCAAATTGGCGACTGGGTACTGCCTGTATTTAGTCTTGATAGCAACTCGGATAACGCGCTGGATGTTTCTTTTGATTTGGGCATTACCCGTGCCTTCTGGGATACCCTGACTGGTTTGTTTGATGGTTTGGGCACAACGCTCGATGGCTATATCGCGGATCTGTTCAATGTAGATGTGGACAGCCTACCAATCAATGTCAGCGATATTATGTCGGCATTGGAAGGCTTCTTGCCGGATATTTCGGGTATGTTGCAAGGCTTCTTGGCGTTGAACTTCAATATCTTCGATAACGGCTACAACGGTTTTGCGTCAAACAGCGATAACTACTTCCTAACCCTACTTGGTGAGTGGTTCGACTTGGGTGTGGATGGCTCAGGTGTCCAGATTCAGTTCGATTTCTCCAGTGATCTGCATCTGGCGAAACTGGGCAATCTATTGAATAACCTGTATGGCTTACGCATTGATGTCTCAACCCCAGACGCCATCGAAAGTTTCCGTGGTAAGTTGCCGCAATACAGCCTTGAGTTATTCCGTCTGTTCAAGAGCTTTGGCTTACCAAGCAGCAGTTCTAATGCTTCTGGTTTTGACTGGTCACTCACTGCCAGCCTGGATTGGTTGGAAGATGCCTTGGCTCTCGGCTCAGGCATTAGCTTCGATATATCTGATGTATCAGCATCGGGCCACGTATTCCAGTTAGGTTCATGGCTGAACGCCAAGTTTGATTTGTCCATTGATTTAAGCGATTTATCCGCCTTGTCAGCCAGCTTCTCGGCGGGCGATTATGATCTTTACTTGAAACCACTGTTTGCACAGTCCAGCTTCGCATCGCTATTGAACCTTGATTTTGATATCAGTGAGTTGCTGCCTTCGTTGAGTAATTTACTGCAATTACCTGAAATTGCGACTGACTTTGATTCATTACGCGCCAGCCTGTTTAGCGGCATGAATCTGACCCTGCCAGATGGCGAGGGTGGTACTTTCTCCATCAGTAATCCATTTAATGGTCTGCCAAGCATCAAGTCATTGTTTGACTTCATTGGCAATCTATCGGTGCCAAGCTTTGGCGATAGCTCAGACGACTCATCCAGTAAAGGCTTCTCTCTTAGCATCAGTAATCCGTTCAAAGGCAGCTTGTCTTTGGATTCACTGAAGAACTTTTTTGATCAAGACATCAAGTTCACCATTGATATTAATCCGGTGATTGATACGCAGGAAATTGTTGAAGCTAAACAGCAATTGGCTGATTTGTTCGATCAGTTCAATACGGTGACCGCTCAGATTGAGACCTTCTTGACGGACGGTGGTCGTTTGGATGACCTGAACGATGATGTTAAGTCGACGCTGGCCAATATCGACACCATGGTAGAAGGTTGGATCGGTCAGCTAAGTCAGATATTTATCAGCACGATCACGTCAGGTTTTAGCAATATCGACGACGTTCAAGGTGCGTTAGTGGGTGTGGTGAATACCTATGTGGGTAAATTCGATAGCTTAGCGAAGGACTTATTGGGTCTGGATTTAGGTGTCTCAGGCGTTGCTAACGATGCATTGAACAGCGAAGTTGGCAAACTGAAAACCCTGTTTGATGGTGTCAGCACCGATATGAACAAGATCGTCACCGATTATGCCTCGGGTGCCGATGATATGGTTCAGGCGGTGATTGACCTGATTGGCGAGCAATCGGCAGGCTTGTTGGCGTCCTTGTCTGATATCAGCATTACCCAACTGCCTGATCTCGACAGTATTTCCTTAGGGCCTTTGGAAGAAGGCTTGCGCGTTGTCGCCGAATTGCTGCTGAACATGGATGTGTCGATTAATCTGGCCAAAATCTTTGATGGCGATGCCAACACCGATGGCTTTGAAACCGATCTGCATGAATTGCTGGCCAAAGCGCGTGTAGAAGGCTTGGATTTCGAGGTGCCGCTAGGCAGCGCGACGGTAGGTATGGATGACGCGGCTTTCGGTATTGAATTCCATCGAGAGAATGGTGAAAACTCCGCTGCTTTCGATGTGAATTTACCGCTGACTTTCGATGTGGGTGATTTTGATTTACAGGATTACGGCACGCCGATTCTGATGCTGTCGGGCACTAATCTTCTGACCGATAATGCGGCTTATAATGGCAGTGTGGATATTTTGCCGAACACCAGCTTCATCACCAGTCTGGTGGATATGCTACAGGGTGAAACCCAACCAGATGTGGGCAGCAGCTTTGATTTAGGCTTCGATTTCTCTGGCCTTGAGCTGGGCGATGGATTTAAAGACATCGTTGGGCCGTTGGCGACCATGTTGGACGACATGTTGAAAGTGTCTGATTTGCTGCAAAGCTTTGAAGATTTCTTTGACTTGTATCCTGCGCTGAAGCTGTTTGCACAGATGGCCGAAGACGGCTTTGCCGTACCGACCGACTCAACTAAGTTAACCGCCTTTGTTGCGCAATACGGCAGTGCCATCACGCGCATCAGTAAAACCATCGATGCCGATACGACGTTCGATATTACTACGGCTACGGCCGCTGAAATTACCACTGAGCTTGAGAAGTTTGACTTCGACCAGCTATTAGCCAGCTTTAATGATACCGTTTCTGCGTTTTTCGAAATGGTGCCGGATTCACTGGAAGGCTTCACCGAAACCATCTACAGCAGCTTCGGCAACTTACCTACGCTCAGCAATATGCTGGATTACAGCTCCAGCTATTTGACCTATGTGTTGGATAACTCCGATGCGCCGTTATTGATTTCAGCGGTATTTGATACCGATCTGAAAGAAGTGGTGTTCTCCGCAGAGATTGATTACGCAACGGTCGTTCAGAATATCTTTGACCCTGAAACCTTGTATAACGCAGTTACTGGCGCGCTGGATGGTGTCACTGATAACGAACTGTTCCAGCAGTATTTTGGGGACGTAGACTTAAATCTGCCTGCCTATGATTCAAGCTCAGTGCCGGCTTGGATGACTAACTTCCTGGATGATTTCTTCCTAGCAGCTCAGATTCAATCAGAATTCAGCTTTGGTATCGATCTGTCTGATCTGAAAAATTTAGGCTTGGCCGATGCGTTCGTTTCTTTGGATAACTTCCAAGCCTTTTTGACGCTGGGCAATAACGATCTTGAACTTGAGATTCCACTGAGTGCAGACGGTACAACCAACAGCAATTCCTTTGGTATTTCTCACGGTACGTTAGATATCACAGGGGAATTGGGTCTTGAGTTAACCAATGCCGACGCCACTACAGGTCGAGTCACGCTAGATACTGAGAACGCTCTGACGTTTACCAAAGACTACAACCTCAGTCTCGATGCCACCTTACCATTGGATGTGACCATTGGTGATCTTGGTTCGTTGAGTGAGCTAGGCACACCGATTGTGCTGTTGAATGATCCAGAATTGCTCAGCGATGAAGTCGGTCAAACCTCGCTGAATTTTGATTCCTTTGAAGTGGGCTTCGACTTTGAGCTGGGTGAGGGCATGCAGGATGCCATCCTGACTGTGCTTGAAAAAGCACAGAATGCGCTGAACGATTTAAGTGATTTTGTTACGGGAATCAATATTGATATCCCGGGCACTGATCTTGATGATCAGCTTAAGCAAATGTTCACCGATGCCTTGTCGGCGTTAAACCTGAAAGGCATTGCTGAAAACTACTTCAAAATGCTCAACGCCATGAGCTTTGATTTTGAAGCGCCTGAAGTGTTGACCGCACTGGGTAAACTGTTGGATCTGGGCGTTGACGTTGATTTTGATTTCGCTATCGACGATCACCTGATCAAGTTGGCAGAACTGCTTAATGTTGAGTTTGACCTGAACATTAATGTGTCGGTTGATGCTATTGATATGTTCCGCATTGAACTGCCGAATTACTCGCTGGAATTGTATAGCCTGATCAGTGGTTTGCCAGACTTCCCAGATTTACCTGAGTTCGATATTGACAGCTATCTGGCCGAGTTGAAGCAAGGCTTGGGTATCGACGATGTTGATCTGTCGTTCGATGATATCCGTGTGGAAGTGAACAACTTCCTACGTGATTTACCTACGGTTCAGGGCTTACTGAACTACCTGAGTGCCATTAAACTACCAAGCCTTGAAGGCTCAGTAGATGTAGGGCCGTTCAGTTTCTCTGGCGGTTTCGATGCCGATACTAAAGAGCTGTACTTTGATTTTGCACTGACGCCGAGCATCACCAAAACCCTCGATGATCTGGTGACTATGTTGGATGATCTGGCCAGCTCTCTCGGTGGTTCTGATCTGCTGGAACAATTATTCGAATCCACCAGTGCACTGGGCATCGATGCCGATGATTTCGATTCCTTAGGCAGCATCGAACTGTTTGCCAATGCCGCCATTGAATTAGGTGCGGTAGTTGATCTGTCTGGCTTCTCTGATCTGGGCAGCGTCACCTCGGTGGATACCGATTCGTTAGCCTTCATCCGTCTGGATAAAGTTGAATTGAATGCGGGCATTAATGCTGATTCCATCGACTTTACTATGGGGGATCCATCGTCGGTAGAAATTGGTGTTGAAGATGCCAGTCTGAACGTATTGGTGTCGGCGGGACTGGATGAAAAAGAAGGCGCGGATTGGTCATCGGTGACCGATCAGGATCGATTACTGGCGGATGCCGATAATGACCAAGGCGTTCGCATTAGCTTTACTGATGTGACTAGCCTGAAAAACTATCTTGAGATTGCACTCAGCGGTACCTTTGATGCGGTATTGCCATTGACCACGACCATTGCTGGCTTCAACGTCAATCAGGTGGCTTCTCCGACCTTGCGCTTCAATGATCAGAATGTATTTGAAGATTCCTCTGATCCAACCGGCAGCAATAAATTTGATCCAGACATGCAGCTGGACGTAGACATGGACTTGAACGAGCTGGTGCTGCAACCGCTTGAAAGTCTGGTCGATACCATCTTGCCAGAAGACGCTGGTCACTTTACTAATTACGATATTCCGTTCCTAGATCAAAGCATTCAGGATTTAACCGATATTCGTGGTTATCTGGACGCGCTGTTCGATCCAACCACGGGCATTGATCGCACCAATTTTGCTGATTTCGGTATTGAAATCACCATGAACCCGGACACCACGGCGACCGGTTTAGACAAGATTATTGTGTCACTGAATGCAGCGGGTCAGGCTCTGCTTGATCAGTTGGAAGATGCCATCGAATCAGCCTTTGGCTTTGCCGAAGATGCCATGCAGTTTGTCTTTGATAACGGTCAGTTCAGCGTTGATTTGACCCAAAGCTATGGCATGGCTTCCAGCTTTAACTTTGGCTTCGATGATGAAGATCTGGATGCCTTCTTGCCAGCCGGCTTGGGTGACTTCCTTGATGTGGCCACTTCTGCACAATTCGTCATTGATGGGGCGGCTGAGTTTGTTCTCGACTTCGATGTGAATTTGTTTGGGGCTGAAAAAGACGACCCACGTATTGTAATGAACGAAGGCACCGGTGTGTCGGTGACTTTCGATAAGCTGGGCATTGATGATCTTGATGCGTTAACGGCCATTAAGCTGGCGGTACCTACGGAATTCCAGAGCATTATTGAAGCGATTCCAGAAGATTATCGCGATGCTTTCTATAACGATGTCACCAAAGAAATCAGCATTGAATTCAAGATTGTTGATGGCTTTGTGGATTTATCCGACAGCTTCTTTGAACTGACTTATGGCGCAGATAAAGCCTTTGCTGCGGATTACGGCTTAGGGTTCGACTTCGGTTTACCGTTGTTCTTCTCAGACGACATTAAGATCGCAGAATTCCTCACCAGTGTTAAAGATGATTTGACCACCACAGACGTCGTAGAAAAGACCATTCAACTGGCCAATGGTGGCTTGAGCTTGTCTGATCTTGAGATCGATATGCCAAGCGCGTCTGAAATCAAAACCAAATTAATGAACAGCGCCAAGCTGTATGTTTTGATGAATGCACCTGAGTTGATGACTGACGGCATCGTTGGCTTCTTCGAAGGTATGGCCTCCATGACCGGCAGTGATGCGCTTACCGGCTTGCCATTAGTGGGCGATGAGCTGGATTCTGTCAGCGGTCAGTTCACCAAGATCGCTAATGACATTGAAACCACCATGAATAACATTCTTGGTAAAGGTGGTGATGAATCGGGTGAGGTGAAAACTACGCTCGATTTGTTAGTGGAAGGTTTAGAAGCGCTGTTTACAGAAATGCAGGGCTTTGACATTGATCCACTTCAAAGCGGTGTACAAGGGCTGGTCGAGAACTATCAGGTAGTGGTCGACGAAACCGCTTTTGAAGAAGGTCGTGTGGCGCTTGATTTTGTGATCGACGGGATGCTGTTTGATGAGTTGATTCCTGTTGATTTTGGTGCGTCGTTACCGGGCATTGGCTTGGATATCGACTCTGATATTCTGGCACAACTGGCTTGGCAACTTGGCATGGGCTTTGGTGTCGATCTCAACAACAATGACTTCTTCCTAACCACTACTCGCGAAGTGGATGACGGGCAGGGCGGCACTAAGACGGTCAATGAAGAGTTGACCATGGACTTGACGCTGGCGTTGGATGGCTTCGAAGGTGAAGCTTGGTTGAGTTTCCTGCGTGCTCATGTGGAAGGCGTTGAAGACGGTGATGAGCCAGAAGTTGGTTTGTCTGCATCACTGGTGGTGGATTTACAGGATGCGAATCCTGATGAGTCTTCCAGTGACGGTGTTACCGTGGGTGAAGACGACGGCCGTTTGAACTTCTTCGACGAAATTAAGAAAGCGTCAGGTGGTTTTGTTAATAACTTCGTACACGGTACTTTGACCGGTGCCGCCGATGCCAACCTAATGGGCTTGATGGGCCTAGGTGAATACGATGAAACCACAGGTGGTTTTGATGGCGGCTTCTTCGAAGTAGGCACCACCATTGATTTCCATCAAGACATCTTAAAAGGTTTTGGTAAGGCCAGTGACCTGACGGGTGGCAGTAAGTCGCTTGAGTTTAAGGACACCTTCTTAGATCTGGGTGCCTTCATTGAAGACTTTGTTGGGCCATTACTTGATCAGCTTAAGAAAATTACTGAGCCGCTACAGCCGTTAGTGGATCTACTGAACGCCAGCCTACCTGTGATTTCTGACTTGGGTGGCCCAGCCACCTTGCTGGATTTGGCGAAAATGCTCGGTCAGGCCGACCCGCGAGTGAAAGCTGTGGTTAAAGTGATTGAAGCGGTGGCTGAGTTGGTTACTGTCATCAATTCCTTCCCTGATACCAGTGGCGGTAAGTTGTACTTCCCGGATTACCAAGTGAGCTTCGGCAGTGACGGCACGGCAGGTGCAGCGTCAGATTCAGACTTTGCTGGCTTTGATTTAGCAGCGGGTATGGATGATTCCCGCAATGGCACCAGTGGTAATACTCAGAGCTCGCAAAACTCTAAAGATTTCATTAAGAACTCGCTAACCAAGAAAAAGGCCTCGCTTGAGTTCCCGATCATTAACAGCCCAACGTCCATCTTCAATATGTTTATGGGCAAAGACGTTACGCTGTTCCTCTACAACCTGCCATCGGTAGGCTTGCAGTTTGAATACGATCGTAAATTCAACGTCGGTGGCCCATTAGTGGTTGGCCTTGGTGGCTCCATTGATATTGGTTTTGATCTGGGTATTGGCCTTGATACTAAGGGTATTCGTACTTTAGTTGACGGTATCCGTTCTGAAGTTTCAGGCGACAGCTTTGACTGGGGCAGCCAGATAGACAATATTTTGTTCGATGGCTTCTTCCTTGACGATCACGTTTATGACAGCACTGGCAAAGCGCTGTCTGGCAGTGCAAAAACCGCCAATGAGAAGTTCAGTGAGCTTCATGATTTTGGTAGTACCAGCTCGTTAAATAATTATTCCGAGTCAGTCATTGAAGATAATGATTCTGCCGATACTGTAACAGTTTACGATTTACCGGAAGCCTGGGCTCGGGTGAATATCGAAGCCTTTGTAGGGCTTGGTATTGCCGGTCTGGTGGAAGTGGGTGTGAACGGTGGGATTGATGCCTTTATCGAACTGGATTGGGCGGAGAGCGACTTTAAGCTCAGCGGTGAAGAGGCGAATAATTACACCAGTAGCACAGTAAGTGCTGATGCTCGTTCTCAGGAAGATGGCCTGAAAGACAGTAAGATTCGCTTTAATGAATTGGCCGATCGCCTAGTAAATTACGATGGCCCGCACTGTGTGTTTGATGCCAAAGGGGCGTTAGAAGCCTATTTGGGCTGGTCTATCTGGGTTGGTCTTGATTTGGGCTTCTTCGGTAAAGTGACCATCTTCCAAGACAGCGACGAGCTATTGCGCGAGACGCTGGCTGAGTTTGATCACCACTGTTCGCCTAAGAAGCAGCCGTCTGTTGCGCATGTAAACAGCAATGGCCAGTTGATTCTACACATGGGTGAAAATGCGGCGCTGCGTAATAACGCCACCTATATGAATACCGTGCCGGGCAACGACCAGAAAGAAAGCTATAACGCGGCTGAAGAATCCAACAACATTCGCGGTAACAGCCAGACCTTGCCAACCAATACTAAGATCAGCCAGAAAGAAGTGGATGGCGTGCAGAAGATCGTGGTTGAGATGAACGGTCTGATTCAATACTACGATGCGGCCAGTGTCACTGAAATCGTAGGTGTTTCTAACAGCAGTGCCTCTAATGAAACAGGCGATAAGATTGTTATTGATAAATCGTTGTCTGATGATGTGGATGTGTTCCTTTATGGGGGTGACGGTAACGACAGCTTCCGTGTCAATAATGGCAGTACCGCCTATTTGATCGGTGGTGGCGGTTCTGATGCCTTGATTGGTGGTACAGGCACCGACTACATCTACGGTGGTGCCGGTAACGATGCTATCGCAGGCCAAGGTGGGGATGACTTCATCTACGGTGGTGCGGGTGATGATTCCATTGATGGTGGCGCAGGCAATGATTTCATTGAAGGCGGTGTTGGCGCTGATAAGCTGAAAGGTGGCGATGGCGATGACTGGGTGTTCGGTTATGGCGATACCACAGGCGCTTACGATGCGGCCACGTCAGGCAGTGAAAACCCTCACAATAAAGACTATGTAACGGGCAAAGGCGGTAATAAGACCATTACTGCTTCGACTATTCTGGGTGGATTAGCTACCGCGGATGGTGCGGATACCATTATTGGTGACGGAACCGCTGGTTTTGATGAGCAATATTGGGTTCTGGATGATGACGGTAATCGTACCGCTCAGGTCTTCATCATTAATCCGCAAGATACCTCAGCGGGTCAGCAAGCCTTTTCTTTTGATGCTTTTGATGACGATGCCGTTGCTCAGGAATATACCGTTGCGGATGCTAACAGCGGTAGTTCATCAAAACTGGGCTACAAGCTTTTCTATGCTGATGGCACTGTAGTGGATACCGCTACTTCGATTGGCTTGGTTCAGATTGCGTTAGATGGCACTGGCAATGACTACCTTGACGGTGGTTATGGTGATGATGAAATCTCTGGTAGTGGTGGTAACGACACCATCTATGGTCGAGAAGGTAAGGATTCTATTACCGCAGGTGCAGGCATTGATAGCGTTTATGGTGGCGCAGGTGCCGATACCATCAACTGGTACGATGGTGATGGTCAAGATGCCGTGGTTGATGCGGGGTCATCCCAAGGTGATCAACAGCGTTACAAGCTAGACAGCGAAGGCAAGCCGGTTTTTGATGCAGATACAGGTGCGCCTGTTCTAGAAACCTATACCGGTGAAGATCAGGATTTGCTGGTGGTGAATGGCGTTGGTGATAAAGACGATTACGTTCGCATCAGCAAAGACAGCACAACCACCGCCATTCGTATGGATTGGGGCACGTCTTCTACTGCGTTGAGTGTTTCCTCCATGAAACTTCAAGGCTTTGAAGATCTTCGCATGACTACCGGCCATGGTGCTGACGATGTGGTGATGGATGATCTGGCAGGCTCTACTGTGGATACCGTATCGGTTGAGTTTGGTGGTGATGAGGTTTATCGCTACTACGATGAAGATGGCAAGCTGCTGACTGACAGCAGTGGTAACCCGATCACATTGAATCCGGGTGGTCTGGCATCCAACCAGATCAAGCGTGCCATTGTTGCGGATAATGACCCTGATACCTTGACCATTAAAGGTAATGATCAGGCCGATAATTTTGTGGTGTTGGATGAATTGATTGGTTACGGCGTGTTGTGGAAACCAACCGCTGCGAGTGCGATTGCCTTCCATGTAACGCAAACCAACTTCAGTGACAGCAATGTGTCGATCAATGACCGTTTGGTGATTGAAGCGCAAGGCGGTGCTGACATCATCGATGCTTCAAACATTGCGCAACGATCGGTATTGCCTGACAGCGGTACCATTGATCTCAGCACTCAAGTGCCTCCTCAAGCATTACCAATGATGGAAATGACTTTGGATGGTGGCGCAGGCGCAGACCGAATCATAGGTTCTTCCTATCGTGACACCATCATTGGCGGTTCTGGCGCTGATACTGTGACCGGTGGTCGTGGTGTGGATTACTTCTACGAGCAGTCCATTACCGGTGATTCTGACGACGGTAGTGTCGATCAACTGTTTGAAACCTTTGATGCCGACTTCAAACTCACCAGCGACAGCTTGGTGGTGCACACCATTCAACAGAACGGTGCAACCATTGCCCGTTATTCCGATACCTACAGTCTGACGCCGGGTTACTACGAATCTGAGCAAATTGTTAATATCTTTGAAGATGTGAAACTGGTCGGTGGTAAGCATGAAAATACCATCGAAGTCAGTGATTGGAATGCTCATGCCTACCTTGATCTGGGCTATGGTGCCGACATCTATGAAGTGCGTTTAGGCTCTGATGCGATTAAAGGTAGCGGCGCGGTTTATGAAATTCTCGACAGTGCCACGACCGTGGTTTCGGCCGATCAGACCTTAGTTGGTTTGGGTCAAACTGATGTGGTGAAAGTGATTGGTAGCCGCAATGACGACGGCTTCCACTTCAATGCTGCTCGCTCAGAAGTAAAAGATAAGAAATACACCGAACAAGGCTATATCGATTTCTATCAAGACAAAGACGACATCAGTACTGGCTTTAATTCGCTAAATGCCGATGCTTTGGCCGATAACATCGAGAACCCGGATGAAGACGTGACTGCGGCGGTTGCTCGTGACCTGGTGGATTCCCAGTTCGATGCCCGAGTGATTTATCAGTCGGCCACAGTGAATGTGGATGATGGTGATGTGCTATCGAAATCTAATGTGGCGGGTGCCGAAACGGTTCAGATTTTGGGCAGTCTCGGTGATGACTTGTTCATCAGTGATGACAACACCGTCGCCTTAGATGTTTACGGTCAAGCCGGTGATGACAGCTTCTTTATCGGTAATGTTACCGGTGTGGCTACTGAAACCGTCGGTGGTAAAGAGATTCAATACGTCACCGATATTACCGCTGGTATTACGGTTGCGTCTATGTTCCACGGTGGTGAAGACGAAGACTACTTCGAAGTGAACCACAACGTGGCCGAGCTTTGGTTGTACGGTGATAACGGTGACGACACCTTCTTCCTGAAGGCGCATATTACTAAGAACACTGATATTGAACAGAATAGCAATGGCGAAGATGGCGAAATTGCTTCCGAGCGCGCCAATGTGACTGGCGACAGTGAAAGTGGCGAAGAAGATAAAACCGCTCAGGATGCCTTGTTCAGCTATGTGAAGAACAACAAGGTACACATCCTTGGTGGTGGCGGTTTCGATACCTTAGTGATCGCAGGTACGGTATTGGCGGATACCTTCTATGTGTTCGTTGAAACCATTACCGACGAAGACGGCAATAAGAAAGAAGTTCAGCGTATTTATGGCGCTGGCTTGGTGATCGAAGAAATCGACAGCATCGAGCGCTTAATGTTGTTAACCGGTGGTGGCGATGATGTGATCTACATCTACGGTACGCTGGATGGCCAAGAGTTGTTGATTAACACGGGTGCTGGTGACGATAAAGTGCACTTCGGTGGCGGTGAACTGAACTTCAATGTCACCATTCCGCAGGCGCAAGTGGCTGAGCAGGTGATGTTGGACGTCATTACTCAGATCGATCCAACTTTGGGCGCGTCCTCTGCTGATTGGACTACCTATACACCGAATGCGTTAGGTCAGGCTTGGGGTATTGACGATACCTTTACCACGAATGATGCCATCACGCCGTTTAATCACAGCTATTACTACGCCTGGAACTGGGTGAATGATATCTGGTGGAATGGCTTTACTCGTTACGGCTTGGGTGGCTGGGGCTTCTGGTGGTGGCACTGGGACTTCCGTGATTTCGTTA